>Ga0214921_10000776_pt1 | contig 56842 bp, 44 predicted proteins | sample LL1505_MetaG_FD_177992 | JGI IMG/M metagenome (GOLD analysis project Ga0214921, IMG submission 177992) | Freshwater microbial communities from Lake Lanier, Atlanta, Georgia, United States - LL-1505 | ecosystem: Environmental > Aquatic > Freshwater > Lake | place: USA: Georgia | collected... | reverse complement strand
AGAGTAAAACCCAACATAATCATTAATTTTAATGTCATAAATAGCAGAAATGTTTAAAATATAATTGTTTGGATTAGTAGAGGGATTAATAGCTAAACAAGTAATAGGTTTTTTATTATCAAAATATTCAATATATTTATTATAAACATCATCTGGTTTTAACTTTGATAAATTCAAAATATTAACATTATTAGTATAGTAGATAAGTTGTTGATTAAAATCAAGTGTTTGTGAATTTAAATATGATTTAATATAATCAATATTATAAATATTATAACTATATGGTAAAATAAATGGATTATAGTTATTATTTGGAACTGTATATATGTTTAAATTAATATAATTAACATCTAAATCATATAATAAACTGATGTTGTTAATGGTTGAGTTAATCGTTGAACCAATATCCGAATTATTAAATAACTGACTGAAATATTTTAAATACATATCCATTATTTGTTGTTGCGTTTTTAATACATCATTTAAAATATAATTATTAAATATACTATTGATCACTTGTTCCATATAAGTTAATATAGTTGCGTCTGTTTGGTTTTCTAAATATATAATGTTTTGACTAAAAGAAGGTGTTTGTGTTGGTGAAATATAATTTATACTTTTAAGATATGTATTAACATTATTAACCAAGATTGTATTATTATTTAATATATTATTAATATTAGATATACCATAATAAAGATCAAAAATACATTTACGTATTATATTCCAATCTGTTAAAAAATAATTTACAGAAACTTCATCATAAATATTTTGGAAATTAAAAATATTTTTCATTAAATAATAAACACTATCATTAATGGTTTGTTGAGTAAAATCTGTATAATTATTAGCACTTACACTTAATGATATCATATATTTTAGATATGTATATATATATTGAATAGTATTTTCAATATTAACTGTTTCAATATCAATCCAAGTTAAAAAATCAGCTGTATTCGGTCTGTCAGCTATAATTTTTAATTGTTTAATTATATAATCATTATAATTTTTAAACAATATATTTATTGAATTATAATAATCGAGAATAGATTTACGATTGATTGACGTAACAATTTTATTGTTAATTGATTTATATCCAACAAAATTATCAAAATTATTTGACATTTTTAAATAAAACGATCCAGCAGTATTATTGAACTGAATTTTTTCATATATAATTTTATTTGGATCTGTTCCTATTATTGTGTTATCATTATATGATATTAAATTTGCTGTTGATAATAATATATTATTTATTATTTCATATACTTGATACTGATAATTGTCATATATAACAGTATTATCATAATTAGCTCCAGATCCATTTGATGTATTAAACATATTTGCAATTGTATTTATGTAATCTAATATTATTACATTTACATTATAAAAATTAGATGGTACATTTGGTGGTATATTATAAAATGTTGTCGGTTTTGGTGATTTTTGAAATGTTGTTAAAGAATTATATGGAACCTGAAATAAATCATATAAACCAAGACTTGGATAGAATAAAGAGGTCAAATCATTAATATCATAAAAATTAAATAACCCCTGTATTTTGTAATATATAACTAAATATTTTGTACCAGCTGGAACTGAACCAATTGTATTGTTATTAACTGCATAATGACCAATATAATACTTTTCATTATATTTTATATATATAAATTCTGAAAAATTCCATGAATCTCCATACGGTGATAGTGTTGGATATGTTGTTATATTTATAGTATCTGTTATCTTATAAAAAATATATAATGATGTTGTATCTCGATTATAATAATATCGTTGTGTCATAAATGTGTCGAAGTATGATTTGAGTATTTGTGTATTTATATATTTATCACGGGTTATTAATGTAACAATTCCATTTATTTTAGGTGTATTAATATAATTATTAACAACATTATAACCATATGCTGTTTGTATGCTTTTAAAAGGACCATAAGTATAATCCTTATTATCTAAATTTACTATGACATTGTCTTGTATTGTAAAATTCTCTCTATAATCATAATAAATTGCCTGTTCATATGTTATATTATTATCATCAAATGTTAAAGCAGCAAGACTATCCTCAGCTCTAATATTTTGAATATCGTGTTGATTATATGTATATCTTTTTTTTATTTGTTCTGTAAAATAATATTCTATTTTTAGTATAACATTACTATTGTCCATATAAATAATATTATAATTTTCAACAGATGTATTAAATCGATTATAATATGTGTCCTTCATATAGTTATTTTCCCACGTTTTTTTCTGACACAATATTTTTGTTGGGTTTGTTATTGATTTTATATTTTCATATTTAAATAATAATTTCAAATTATAATTCTGATTATTTTTACAAGATATTTTTATACTGGTACCAACAACTGATCTTGATTGTGTTATTATATCATTGATATATTTTGGAAAATTTAATGTTGGCCCCTTTACATATTGATATGCTATTTCATATAAATAAGGACTATATGGAGGTATTAAAGTTGCAATTAGACCATTATATCCTTGAACATATGGTATCCCTGATGTTCCTGTGGGACCTAATTCAACAATAACAATCTGACTTTTTTCATTACCAAGTAAATATTCAGAATATAATGGTGATATATTAACTGAACCAGTTGGACCTATTGTTTGGGATCCATTCTCTATATTATCTATATAAAATAAATATGGATGATTAATGTCCGGGTATTTTGTTGTTATTGTTGATGTTGCATCATTTGTTAAATTACTTGATATATAATATGGTTTAATATATGTATTTTTAAATACAGAACAAAAACCATCTGGATGTAATAAATATATTTTAATGGTGTTAATATTAGTATACGTTGTGTTATCATATGTGATGTCATTTTGAGGTAAAACATACATTAAATAATGAAATGCAGAATCAAATTTAGGTACATATACATCACTAATAAAATTAATTTTACTAAACATTATAGAATTAATATTTATACCAGATGTTCCGAGTGGTATAGTATTTTTTAGTTCAAATGCTGTTTTTGCGGTATTTAATTTATATAAATAAACATTTGAACCGTTCGTTAATACTATCCAATCATTCAAACCAATACATGCCATTGTATAAATTTTTATTTGTCCAGTTAAACTATCTATATTTGGATCAATAATACTATAATATTTATTATAGTTCAGTGTATTTAAAGTATATGTATCAATATAATTAACAATATATTTAGTTGATCCAGTTGGTCCAGTTGAACCACTTACTGGTGTTGTTAAAAAATATAAATTATTTTTATAATTAGTTTGTGAAACCACATTATAGTGTTGTTGTATAACAGCTTGATCATTAGGTGGTACATACCAAGCACCAGTATTACCATATGTACCAGCAGTAATTGTTGGACCAGTATAACCAAAATCCATATTTAATTTTATAATATTTTCATTGTTAATATAATATAATTTAGAATCATTATTAAGAATAATATCATCAGTAGGTAATACATCTATATTTGTAATATTATTAAAATAAACATTTTTACAATAAGTTGGTATAGTATAATTATAATTATTGGTTAGTCCATTACCAATGAATGGTTCAACATCTAATTGTGTATTATTTAATAAATTAATAGTAAGACGTTTATATTGATTAAATTTATTATTTTGACCCATTAAAATATATTCATAATTATCATCTGATAACACATTATAAATATTACTACTAACATATGTTAAACCATTAATTGTATATTTTAAAGAAGTTGTGTTGATATAATTATTATTATTAATTTGTTCATATATGATGTTATCAAGAGTATTACTTAATTTATATAAATATAGAACATTCGTTAGATTATTATAATTTAAAAATATTAGAGTGTCTTTATTATATATAACATCAATAATAATAATATTTTGATTAAATGAGATTAAAAATGGTTGTAAAGATGTATATAACTGATTAGAGTAAATTAATGGAACACAATATGTGTCAAGTAATACTAAAATAGTTTGTGAATAGTCAGAACCATTTAATTTATTTTGTACATATCTTATTTTATTAATACTATTACCATTAATTGAAACCAAATTACTTGAATTAGGATTGTCAAACACTAATAGATCATATTCTAATTTATAGGTAGCATTGATAATCCTATTTTTTTGTTTATCAATTATACTAACAGTATTATAATAATTATTAAATATGATTTCTGCATCATAATAACTATAATACCATATATTTGGTATCACATTTTGAGTTATGACATATGTTGAATAATTATATTTTAAGAACTGTAGTGATGTTAATATATATAATATATTATTAGTATTACCAGTTGCAATATTTGTAATAATACCATAAGATGGATCGATAACAGTTGTATTAATATATTTATAATTAATAGATGATCCCGAGTTGGATAACATAATTTTATAAATATTATTGTTAGAACCAATAAATAAATTGCCATAACTCGAATAGTTATCAATACATAAACATTGTATTTCATTGATTAACCAATCATTATCATTTTCGAGATTATTAATGGTCAGAACGTTAGTTAAATTATTGTTTAAAAATTCATTAATTTTATAAATTTGTATTGTATTAATATTATTAAGATAAATAACAATATAATTTTTATTCCAGACGACAAATTTAATAGTATCATTAAATTGTACAGTATTCGACAAATAATAAGGAGATGTATTATTAACTAAATTATAGTAATATATTCTTGAATTATAAATATAAACATAAAACAGATATTCTTCAATAGTATGTCCGGATGGGATAGGCGATGGATCTAATTGCAAAAACAAAATTTGTTTTGGTAAATCTTTAATTTGGATGTTTGGATTGATTCCGATAAATCCATTTGAATATAATTGCAATTGTGAATCAATCATATTAGTGGTTTGATTATAATAAATTTGTAGATTGAAAACAATAAAATTATTAGTAAGATCATCAGTATTTTGGACATATAAATATAGATAATTATTTGAAATGTTTGCATTTATTAATTTAATATTATTGCTATTATAATAATTAATATTGTGTATGTTAGGATTTAGACCATATATTAAAAATGATATATTTATAATATCAGTTTGTGCTGTATTTTCACTGTAAATATAAATACAATTATTACTAATATCAATAGTTATAATGAAATACTCGGTAGCCAGACCATTAAAATATGAATAATAAATAATATTAGATACACTATTATAGTTAATTGTTTTAGAGATAGCAGAACTATTTAATTTAATATTTAAATTATTGGAATCATTAAGAGCATTAATATTGATAAAAGATGTATATCTATATTCAAAAAGAATACCAGACACAAAATATAATTTGTTATCATTAGTGGTAGGTATGACGGCTTTTGTTTTATATTTATTTTCAATATTACAGATATTAACTGGTTTAAAAAAGATTGTTTGTTCTAATTGAACACTTGTATTCAATTCAGTATTATAAAAAATATTATTATTATTATTATTGACCTTATCAATAAAATATTTTTTATGAAACAAATTTGACGATGTAATATTATAAAATGAAGAATTATACGATAAAATAATTGGTGACCATGGAACATTAAAATATTTTAATTGTAAATTGGTAACATTTTTTTCATAAAAAATAGATTTGTATGAGTTATTATTAATAATATATATCTGGTCATAATTATCGACAATAAATATAATACCATTTCTAACTAAAAAATATGTAATTTTATTAAAATTAATATTTCGCAATATATCAAGTTTATTATATTGTATAGTTGTAACATCATAGTTATCATTTGTGTAATAATTTAATGTATATTGATTGGTTGTAATGTCTAATAAATCACCTGGAAGTAATTGTATATCTGATTTTAATAAACAGAATTCATCACCCAGACCAATAGAATTATTTAAATAAATATTGGAAACACCTTGTGGATTTTTTCCAGTATCTAAATTAAAATCAGTTGTTAAATTAGCGATTGCTTGAAACATATATGTGATAACATTATTAGAATAATTACTGAGTTTAAAATTATAATTAAACATAATAGAATTGTAGTCTCCGATCATGGTATATAAAATTGATTTGATTCTATTATAATAATTATTATAAGTAGTATCATCAGATGATCTATATAAAAAGTTACCCTCAATGGTAGGATCAATAATAATATTTAACAAAAATGGTAAAATGACTTGTAAATATGTATTTTTGTAACTGGCATTATAAGAGAAAGTTTCTGTTGTTGTACTATATTGAGTTTCGATAATATGGAAAAAATAATTTATATAATTAAACACACTGTTATATAGATTAGTCAAATATCCTGTATTATATTTTATTGTTCCATTCAATATATTTTGTAAATTTAATAAGATATTATTATTAGACAGACCATCTGTTTCTGAACTTTTTATATATGAATTATAATTTAAAACAACATCTGTATTAATAGATGTAATAGTAATGTTTTTAATAGGTAAAACCACATTATTTTTAATAAAAATATTGTCACCAGATGCGACTGTTTGTGTGAATGTTAATTTTGTAACAGCAATGGTTGTTATTTTTGTTATACTGTCATATGATGAACCAAATACACTAAATATAGCAATTGGTGTATAAAATTTATTATTATTTAGATCATTATATAAGTAATCATATGAAGATGTAGAAATTTTACTTGAAAAAATATAACATAGTTTATATATTGTGAAAATACTTTTATAGTCACCTTTTACCTGAAAATAATAATTATTATCATTAATAATTAGTTCATTTAGATCACTAAATGTATTATTTTGAGAAGTGAATGGTGTATATGTAATATTAAATTTGTGAATTGGTATATATTCGGAATAATTAATTAAACTATCAGGTGTGTTTGAACAAGATATAAAACAAGACGTATTAATGCTATTATAATCATTTTTAAATAAAACACTATTTATTAACATTATTTTGTTGTTTGTGCTTAATGATGTATTACTTGATTGATATGTTATTTTTGTTACTTGTAATATATTCTTAATTATTAGTTTATCTAGAGATGAATATTCGTTACCAACAACAATCATTAGTGGGTAATCATAATATATTTCTTGAACATTTAATACATAGTTATTGTAGTTATCAATAACCAATGATTTAATGTCGGAAGGAGGTGAATTAATAATACTATGATAAGAATAAACTTCATCAGATTTAATAATACGATAAGTCATATTTTTGATAAAATCATAGAACAGGTCATTATATTGATAAATTTGTTTTTCATCTGAAACCAATTGATTTTTTAGATTATTCTCAAAATATTTAATTATATTGAATAATGATATATATGTGTCATAATTTTGCATCATTATGTCGATTATTTGGAGTTTTAAATTTATTAAATATTGGATTCCATAATTTACAATATTATATAATGATGGGTCATTTAACGATGTTATTAAAGATGTATCAAAATTGTTATTTAAATTATTAATTTCATCAGAAGATAATAAATTTGAAGCATTTTGTTGGTTAATAACATTATTAAGAACAGTATTGTCAGCAATATAATTGACAGAATTTAGATTTACAGCCTGATTATTGTCATCATTTGATAATAATTCTTCTAACTCGATTTCATTGTATATTAAATCAAATTTTTGTGGTTCCAATATTATTGTTCCATTTAATGATTTATTAATACTATTTATTTCATCTATAATCGTGTATTTTAATGTATCTGATGTTGTTTCTAATCTGGTTGCATATACAATATAATTATATAAAATCAGTTCCAGTAGTTCTAATTTACTAATATTATAATAAAACGCTTCGACATTACCACTATATGTTTTATCATTTATTTGTTTTTTAACAATATCAATAAATTGTTCTTTATAGTCGAATTGAATAGATGGTAATTCAAATTTAATATCTAATGATTTTAATAGATCTCCATGATTTGGTATTGTTACATTTGTTGTCAATGAATTATCATTATTGGAAGTATTAGATAGATTAATAGTTTTTTCAGTATTTTCGATGGAGAATAATGTAGGTTTTCTATAAACACATTTAAAAAAAGTAATTTGTGGGTTTTCCATCAATATTTTATCTTGGTTTCCATAACTTATAATTTGCATTAAACCACCTTTTGGCATTCTGTTCTTTTATAATTATAATATAAATCTTTTTTTAAATCTAATTGAATTTGAAAAAAGATTTGAATATTTTATATATTATACTACATTATCTATCCAGAAAATATAAGACCTGCTATTCCATTATTTATCCTTAATACATTATAATTTATTGCATATATTGATAATTCATAATTCAGATCATTCGTTAATATATAATTATAGTAATTTTTATTTAGATTAATGTTTAATGTTTGTGATTTTAGTAATGAAAAATTACAAGAACCACTCGGTTGATACTCTTTTGGATGTAATGAAAATGAATATGCATTTATTCCATCCAATGGTGTTGCTGTATAATATTGATATGGAACAACATAATTAAAATAAGTGGATTCAAGTAGTGGTGTGCGATATTGACCATTAAATAATATAAATTCTGTATCAATTGGATTGAAATATCCGGATTTTGATTCATTATAAATTATTCCATAAAACCCATCATTATAATCCACATTTTCTATATATTTTATTTTTATAGTAACCGAATTTGGTAAAGAACTCGTTACATCATAAACACCATCATAATATTTAGTATATTTTAAATTAATTTTATTATTAATGAATGGTTCCTCAACAAATATATCATTTGTTTGTTTAGAGAAAGTGATTTTAACAAGACCATTATCTGGACTTATATTTGATATATTATATATTTGAATTGGATAATATTTGTTGATTAATTTATATTTTTTTGCAATATTATTTTCTTTAATAATCCAATATAGTTCTTTAACTGGATGTTGAAATCCCATATCAATAGAATATGATGATGTATTACTTATATTAGAAGTATTAATTTGTACAGTTTGAACGAGATATTCGTGAGCGAACTGTGCGAATTTTTTACGTTCATCAGAGTCCATATAAATATAATCAATAAAAAGATTACAGTCACCTAATTGCATTAAATTATTTAAATTTTGTGTGCCATTATAGAAACAACAATTGTCCAATGAATTGAATTCAATTGTAAATTCAATATCATGATATATCAGAGATATTAGTGGTAATACATTTCCGTTATGTAATGTAAACCAATATGGTAATGGTATATATAATTTTGTTTGTGGTTTTTGTAAATTATCATAGTTTGTTAAAGCTGGAATAGTTCCAATCATTCTATCTAAATGTTCTCTTTGTTTATAATCTCCATTTAATGAATTATATATATTTAAATAATCACTGTCAAAAGATGTGATTTCTGATCCACCAATTGATATCGAACATTTTTTTATTAAATTGTTTCCTAATTTATCAGTCCAGGCGAAATATTCATTTTTTGTATTTATATTTGTTATTCCATCTTTCAATGATTTGATTTTTAAATAAAGTTCTTTTTCGGTTCCCTTATAATATTCTGTCATATCATCAATGAATTTTGTTATATCTGTTATTAATAAATTTATATTTGATGTTGATCCAGTATATGGTAATGATGATGGAAATTCTGAATTGAATTTAGTGAGTACATCTATTATATTTAAACCAATTGAACTTATAGAACTTGCATATTGTGTATTATAATTTGTCATCAATGATGAAACGGTATACCAAGTGCAACCAATTGTTTTTATTTCTAATTTGAGACCATTTAATATTATAAAATTATATTTATAAAAATTATTATATTTAGGTATTTGTGCATTATATAAATTTAATTGGTTATTAAGAGATGCGACAGCATTAGGATCAATATATTTATCATTATTAATTATATTAACCATTGGAATAGTAACTTGTAAATACATTTTATGAATAAGATCACCAACTTTTGGTAAAATAGTGGTTGTTTTCTGATCAAAATTAGCATTACCATCTAATGGAACAATTATGTTTTCTATTGCAAAATTTGTGTATTTTTTATAAACTATTTTAAAAAATGTAATCTGACTTGCTCCTGTTAAAAATAAATCCATTGAACCTGTTGAAACTAATTGTAATAATCCGGATCCCATTTGTTTTTATTATATAATATAATGATATAACATTTATATATAATAAACTTTATTATGGATAATAATTTTTATTATTCATAATATAGATATCTTTTTTCTAAACTTAAAATATAATTATGAGTTGTTCTATAAATTTAGATAATCCTTTCGATCCAGAATATTTTAATGATCCATCTGAAATTCTTAAAAAAATTACTAAATATCTTATTGAAGGTGTTGTTGTTGGTATTGTTGCTAAATGGGTTGCCACTTATAAATTATCTATTCAAGAAATCGCTATCATTTCCCTAACTGCTGCCGGCACTCTTATCCTTCTTGATGTTTATTCTCCTTCAGTTTCTGCTGGTTATAGACAAGGATTGGGTATTGCTATCGGAGCTAAAACCATCCTTGATATTAAAAAAGAATAAAATAATAATTATCTCTATCAATATTATATTATGGATTTATGACAATATAAAAATATTTTTTTTTGGAGAACCAAATATTGGTATTCATTCTTATAGACTGTTTAAATTATCTTTTAAATTTATGACCATATTTTTGTTTTTTTTAGGTGTGGTTATACATCGTCTCTTTTGTGTTAGAACCACAATTGATAAATTACTATTTAATTGATCCAATATTAGCATATTGATTATATTCTAATATTATTTATTTTATTTTTTATGTAGATGGTATAAATTCCCATCTTAATTCTTTACATATTTGATACCATATATGATCTTGTTCTGATAATTTAGAATGAGATTTCAATAATGGGAAATGTGGTAAAAAACAGTCCATTTCGAGTAATTGGAAAAATTTATGGAAAATAAAATTATAATTTAGAAAATTACGTCGTTCTTTTCCTCTATATTTTTTGAATGGTTCTTGTATTTCTTTAAACATAGATTTTAATTTTTCTTCAGTTTCGCGAGTCATAGTTGGTGGTTGTAGACCAGTTAAATGGTTTATTATAAATGGTATATGTTCAAAATATTGATTTAGTTCTAATTTTTTTAATATTTGCCTCATCCGTTTTTTGGTTAAATCATTTGGATCTGTTATTTTCTGTTTTTTGATCTCGTGAATGATCGTATTAAATATTGCTGGCTGTATATCTGTTGATTCTTTTGCCTGAAATTGGTTCATTAGTTCAGAAAAATGATTCATACGTTTATAACCTGTACTCTTGTTCTCATAAAATGGATCCTTGAAATTTACCTTCTCCATATCCACTATTACTTGATCACTATGACCGCAATTCATACATACCATATGACCATCACTCGACTGTAATGTTTTCTCAGTTGAACATTCTGGACATACTTGTGATAATGATGAACGTTTTTTAATATTTTTATTCATTGTACATCTTAAAAATTCTTCAAATATATTTGTGTCATTATCTGGTGTTATATTCAAATCTTTATTTTTCTTACAGGTATTAAAAAATTCTATTAACGTTTTTCCCTCAGGGTCTGTATTGTTTAATGGCTCATTTATTGATGCATTCCTATTAAAACCATAATATTGTGTTAATATTGGTAATGATTTTATATAATATTCGTGTTCATCCTCTCCTGAATTAATTCTTGCAATATCATCTTCTATTTGTTCTATTTTACATAATAAATCAGCTCGCTTACTTATATCTTCAATTGTATTCTCACAAGGTGGTTTATTTTCTACATATTTAAGTTCGTTTTTTAGTCTTTCCAATTTATTTTCTAATTTACAAATACTTTTATCTTGTCTTTCAAAATCTGTCATAAACTTTGTATGTAACGAATCTATTGTCCCATAATTCATCAACGAATTATCGTGTTGTATCGACTTTTTTAATGTCGTATATTTTAATTTTTTTGTTATGAATAAATCGTCCATATAACTATTATAAATATATATATTTTTACTTTTTTATATATTTATATCCATCTTTTAACAAAATTCTTTTTTTTATTATTTTACCATTTTTTTGAACCATAACTTAAATATTATATCACTATCATTATTCATATTATATTATGACTTCATATTTTTATTCTTTTTTCGATTTATGTAAAGAAACTTTTAATAATCTTGTTCAATGGTATAACACTTCTTATACTGATTTTCATTCGCCTGATATACCTCCTGATTATATTAAAAAAATATGCCCATCTACTGGTTCTTGGACACAAATTTATTTAGGTAATCTTAAAGGTGATACTGGTTATATTGATTTCATTGATAAAAAATTCTTTCCAAATGGTTCCAATATTATTTATGGAGTTGATCGTTATAATCGTTTCTTCATGTCTATTCTTTATTCCGATGCCGATAATATTAATAATTTACAAGTTATGACCATATTTGAAAGATATACTAATTCTAATAATCTCATTGTTTCTGCTGGTTCCAGATTTATGGAAGATTATGTGTCTGTATGGAATCAAAAACACAATTCGATGGACCAACAAATTAAAGATTTTTTTACATTAATAAATAAATCTACTGTTGATGTAGAATATTATGATCTCACTACTGATCAAAAATTAACTAAAACATATAAATTATATGACAATATCATTATAAATACTGATGAATCTACAATAAATGATATTGAATTGGATGATTTTAATTTATAAATAAAAAAAAATATTGATTTAATTATGAATCAGACCACATTCTGGACATCCATTTTGTGCACTATAATGATTATCAGCACGTTGCATAAAATCTCCGTGACCATCTATTGGACAATTGATTGTAACATAATCTTTAGCACCAGTAAAAACTACCTTATCATAATTATATTTAAGACCGTGTATTTCACGACTCTTTATTTTAAAATGTTCAGTAGTAGTTACACGCTTATCACACATTGAACAACCAATCTTTTTATTTATGTGATTCCCAGGAAAGACTTCAAATGGTCCATGACCTTTATTACAAATTAATATAACTTTTGTAACACTATTTTTATATTCACATTGAGAATAATCCAACGCATCATCTCCAAATATTAATTTACTTTTCATAATAAAATCTTGTTGAGTTGCTTTAGGTGGCATAATATAATATAATATATGTTTATTATATTATTGATTAAGTGGTTTTATTATCAATTTTTTAATATGGTAGCCCATCTTAAGTAATTATATTTGATGTTAAACATCAAATATAATTACTTAAGATGGGCTACCATATTAAAAAATTAATTTAGTTAGTTTTGATCTGATGAATACCATCAATGTGATGGTGTCATCAAGATAAAACTAACCTTAATCAATTTTTTAATTATTAATATAATCAATTTTCAATAGATCACATGTAATATCAGCATTAACCATTTGTGATTCATATTCATTATTTGCACACACAAAAATTATTTTATTAAATGGTTTAATTAATAATAAATTATTAACACATAGTTTAATAGTAGATAACCAATCATATTTATCAAATAATACATCTTCATATAATAGTCTTATAACTGAACAATTTTTTTCTAATGCTTCTTTATTTTTAAAAGAAATAATAGATTGCATCTCTGTTTTTGGTTTATAAAATGGTATATTTTCAAAACATTCTTTGCCATCTAATTCAATTATAATATTAAGTGTTGAAAGACGATAATTATATGTGTATTTAGAATTATCCAAATAACAATTAAGTAAAACAGCTTTGTATAATGGTTTAATTGCTCTATATATTAATAGTGGTTGATATGGTTTACATTCTTTACATCCTCGTATTTTATGTATATGAATATCTGGTGTCATATCGAATGATTGATGACACAGATTACATTTGATGGTTACTTTTGTTTTAATATTAATATAATTAACTTGTGAATAGTCGTATATTTCTTCATATAGATTGTGAATTGATTTGGCGCGTATAATAAATATATTTTGTTTAGAAACAATTTCATTGGCCATATTTATCTTTACTAATAATAGCAATGGTTTATTTATGTATCAATATAATAAAAAAAATATTTGTTTATTTAAACCTAAAAAATTATTCAATTTGTAATAGTTCATTAATAAATTTATCAGCATCTACAAAATATGGTTTATATTCATCATTGGTACAAATATAAATATTTTTATTAATTGGTTTATAAGACTGTAGCAATTTAATTGCAATATCAATACATTTAGTCCAATTAATTTTATTATATAATACATCATCTTGTAGTAATCTAATAACAGAATATCCATTTTCATTTGCACATTTCATCTTATATTTATCAGTGTCTTGGGTTTCTTCGAAAGGTCTCCAATTACTGGTTTGTCTAAAATGTTGTGGTCCATCTAACTCAATAATAATTTTAAGAGATTCAATTTCAAAATCAAATGGCAATTCTCTCTCATGTTTGCACCATTCTTTTGGAAAACCATATTTAAGATCTTTATAGATCGGTTTAAGTGTATCATAAACAATGCCTTCCGTTTTATTGTGACATAATGGGCATCCACTTTTACGTCTTAAATGATTTTCAGGTAGAACCCGGAACACACCATGTTTGTTACATGTTACATTAACTTTAGTATCCCAATTTATATAAATACTTTGTGAATAATCATAAATAGGTTTATTGTTACTTGTGTGAAGTATTTTAGCACGTTCAACAAACTGTTCAGTTGTTAAACGAACATTGCCTGCACAAGACGGACAACCATTTAATAGTGAAGTGTGATTTTCAGATTTTTGTTGAAAATCACCATGGATATAACAAGTTATAGTAACTAAATTTTTAGGACCAGTGTAAATGACCTTATCATAATTATAGCGATCAAAATGTTTTTTTGTGGCAATTACATTAAAACTATGTGTGTCATATACAATCTCTTTACAAATTTTACATCCCATGTTATCTTTATTCAAATGATTTCCAGGTGTTATCATGAAATTGCCATGGTTTTCAACATTGCATATCAATGTAATATTTGTAATAGAATTAACATAATTACATAATGAATAATCAAATGTATTTGGACCATATTTATCCTTACTTTTTTGAATAAATTCAGATTGAGTTATTTTAGGTGGCATAATCTATATATCTATAATTTCTAACACAACAATATGCAATAGATATTATAATCAATTTTTTTAGATATAAATATATATATATAATGTATCCTTAGATGATATAATGATTGATTAAATATAGATAAACAAAACACAAAAATAAAATTAGAAAAAAAAATTTATTAAATATTATAGTTTAGATTTTAATTTAATATGAATTATACGATAATTTAATAAATTTTTTTCTACGGTATAGTATATATATATATTATGGGTGGTGGATTAATGCAACTAGTTGCGTACGGCGCACAGGACTTCTATTTAACAGGTAATCCTCAGATTACCTTCTTTAAGGTGGTATACCGAAGACATACCAACTTCGCAACTGAATCAATTGAACAAACTTTCAATGGTTCATCTGCATGGGGCTCACGAGCTGTGTGCAACCTTCAACGATCTGGAGATCTCGTTACTAAAATGTATCTCCGTCTATCTCTTCCTAGCTTCGATTCCGGAAATATTGCTCAACAATGGGCTTGGGTTTCTCGTGTTGGTCACTTCATGTTGGCTGACGTTATTATGGAAATTGGTGGAACTCAAATTGATAAACTCTACGGTGATTGGCTCAATGTTTGGTATGAACTTGCTCGTAACTTCGCTCACGACCGTGGTTATGGTGAAATGATCGGTGACACTGCTGCTCTCACCACTCTTTCTCAATCTCACGAAGCAACTACTCTCTACATTCCTCTTCAATTCGCTTGCTGCCGTAATGATGGACTCGCTCTCCCAGTGATTGCCCTTCAATACCACGACATCAAGATCACTGTTGATTTCTCCCCTTTTGAACAAATGATCAACTACACTAGCAATGTTGTTGCTGTTGGTGGTGTCGGTCTCAATGCTATGAAAGCTGCTCTCCCTATTACCAATTGCTCTCTCTTTGTTGATTACGTGTATCTCGACAATGAAGAACGTAAACGATTTGCTCAAGCATCTCACGAATATCTCTTTGAACAACTCCAATTCACTGGTTCTGAAACTGTTTCTCAACAAGCTTCCAAGACTCGTCTCAATCTCAATCACCCTTGTAAAGAACTCGTATGGAACGCATCCAGTGGTAAATTCTTTGGTAACGCTTTCTTGGCTTATGATCCTACCAATATGGAACTTGCTCGTGTTAATGCTACCAAACGATTCGTTCTCCGATGTGCATTATATAATGGTGCTACTAGTTTAAATAATGTAGCTGCTGGCAACGCTCTTTCTCCTGCTGCTGTTCTTTCAACAGCCAATGCTTCAACCTTTGGTGCTATCAGAGCCATCTACCTCAACGCTGACCAACTCGATATTGATAACATCACTATTCTTGGTCGCCTCTTAACTGTTGAAGAATTTTCTACTCCTTCTAGTATGCTGTTTGCTGGTTCCACTCTAACTGGTACTAATACAGTTGGCAATGCTCCTACAAGTGATGGTGCTGCTACTAATGATGTTGTAGTGTATCAATGGGACAACTATGGTTGCTACCTGGATGGATCTCGTAACCCCAGTGCCAGAGTGTTGCTCCAATTGAATGGTCATGATCGTTTCTCTCAACGAGAAGGTGCCTACTTCAACTATGTTCAACCTTACCAATGCCATACCAACACCCCAGCGGATGGTATCAATTGCTACAGCTTTTCTCTGAATCCCGAACAACATCAACCATCTGGAACTTGCAACTTTTCCCGTATTGATAACGCAACTTTGAACGTTACTTATGATGATGCATTCTACTTCCAAGATGGCAATTCCCAATTTAACGTGTACGCTCTAAACTATAACGTGTTGCGTGTTATGTCGGGAATGGGAGGCCTTGCTTATTCGAATTAATACGCTGTATCAAGAGTATTATATATCATACATTACAAACAATCTATTTTATTTTTTTCTATATATTTTTACATCAAGACTGAAAATATATATAAATTGAGTACCGGCCATATGGTAAAGAACATTGTAGTTTATGCGAAAAATCAACAAATATAATCATTTTTATTATAAAAAAATTGACTTTTAAAGCGTTTAAAGAGTTAGTTAATCATACTATTTATATCATACTAATATGCAAACTTTCAATCAAATAATCGAAATCCCAACATTACAACAAATTAATAACAATATAAATCTATATCAAAGAATAGACGGACATATTAATAATCGTGGAAGAACAGCTGGCGAAGAAAAAAATCCAGCATATCTTCGTGATAATATATTAAATGTTGTATGTGCTCATGATGTAATTACAGCAATAAACCAAAATGATTGGATTATAATCAATAACTATACTTGGTATCCAACTATGAATGGTTATATCGCGTCAACAATACATCAATCAAATCAACCTGATAAAATTTTATATTTACATCATCTAATATTGAACCATCATACTCCTAAACCAAATTCTCCACAAAAATTATCAGTAGATCATATTAATCGAAATAAAGTTGATAATCGTTTAGAAAATCTAAGATGGGCAACACAATCTTTGCAAAATAGTAATCAAAATGATAGAATACGGACGACGGTATTGCCTGCATCTTTATCGGTACATATATATCCTTTGATACAATTACCAAAATATATTGGTGTGAGACTAAACGATATGGGGACAAATGGCATTCTAAGAAATTATTTTGAGATTGAAGAACATCCTACTTTAAAACGATGTGGAAAAAGAAGAATAGCATCTTCTAAAGTGAGTGGTAATAAAATGTCATTAGTTGAAAAATACGACCAAATAATGAGTATTTATCAATTATTAAATGATATACCAACAATTACAGCGGAAGAATTAAATAGATGTGTTTATCGTATTAAACGTGATTCTGATGAAGAATTTATTCCTCCAACACATTTTAATATGGATGCAATAGATCCTCGTGGAAAACATGTAATGACATTTGAAAAAAGGAAATATAATGGAACGAATGAAAGATGGAATTTAAAACTTCAATATGATGAAAATCAATCTCAAATTGAAAATTATAAATTATTTTTGGTTAAATTAAGGCAAAAATATAAAAATGATGCCGTTTTTATTGAATATTTAAATACACTTCCAACACATGAATATGAAGATGAAGATGATGATGATGAAGTTATCAACCAAGGGGAACAATTAAATATAATTCAATCTAATCCATATCAAGCATTAATTGATAATGGTATTGATATAAATATCCAGTCTGTAGCAACAATAGATATATTAATAGACCAATTAAATCAATTGAGATCTGTATTAGTAAATAACAACCAACAGACAGTTCAACCAACAGTTCAACCAACAGTTCAACCAACAGTTCAACCAACAGTTCAACCAACAGTTCAACTAACAGTTCAACCGTCTGTTCAACCGTCTGTTCAAATAACAGTTCAACCAACAGTTCAACCAACAGTTCAACCAACAGTTCAACCGTCTGTTCAACCAATAGTTCAACCAACAGTTTCAATATATGAAGATGGATTTGAATATCCGGAACCATTTAGAGTTACCGAAAAAGAATTAATACATGATAGACATATACAAGAGGTTAGGTTTAATACGAAATCTGTTATTAATTTTAAGATTTCAAAGAGGCAAAATTTTATAAATTGTTTAAAATATCAATGGATGCCACGATGGTCTTTTGAAGAATATCCATTTTGTCCATTATATACAATTTATAGAAGTTATTATGACGAAATAAAGAGTCAAATGGTCGGGAAATTTGAATTAAAACCTGGAAGTGGTTTTGTATTATGTGACAATAATACAAGAATTAAATTTGATAAGAATATTGGTAATATATATCCAAGACCAAATATGAAACGACCATTCAGAACTAATTTACATCCTGATCCAAATTTAAATCTAAAATGTAATTTTGATATATTGGTTAAAGAATTGATTCAATTATATGGTACCAAGACTGATTATTTTAATCAATTTTTAAATATGCCTCCAATAGTAGAACCACAAGAGTTCCAACCAATTGTTCAAACAAGGGTATTATCGGATGGTTCAGAATATAATATGCCAGAACAATGGACGTTTAATCCTCATACTGGTAGTTTTAGTTACTCACAATGGATATATGATCCAAAAACAACAACATTTAGATATTTTAAATTTGTAAAAGATGGAAAACCATATACAGTCCAATACAAAGGAAATCCAAGTGAATTATTTAAGACTAATTATCAGATGGCAATTTTAACGTTATTAAACAAATATATAAATGAAAAAGATACTAATCCATTATTTAAATGTTATCACGATGGTAAAGGTAATGGTATATTATATCCAGAAACAAATAAACCAAATCAACAAATAGTCCAAACAGTGGAACAAGAATATGTAATTCCAGAGCAAGACATTGAATTGCCAGATGGATGGAAATATAATAATAGAGTATTTAATTATATAAAAACACAAGGAGAAAAATTCAGAATTCAATACACGATGAAAGGCAACTATACATTCAAACAACATTTCCAAAATGCCGTAAAAAAATTATTAAAGGAATATCCTGAATCAAGGAATCATCAATTGTTAGAAATATATGCAGATGATGGGCGTCTTAAATCTGAAATAGATATTAATGAACCAGTAATAATTCCATCAACAGAATTTGTTTTACCAGAAGATGTAGTATATAATAATAAAATAAATTCATTAATATATGATAAGAGAGGTAGATCTGGTAAAGAACGACCAACATTTTATAAAAAAAAGATATTAGATGATAATTTAAATTTAAAACAAAATTATGAACTATTTATGTCAGAATTATTAGTTAAGTGTAAAAATGAACCAGAATATGATATATATTTGAAAAAATATGAGCCAAATCAAACAGTTCAAGATACTGGACCAAAAAAACGAATACAAAAAAATGATCAGAACATATCTAATAATATTATTGATAATGGAGCAATTATGTTCTAATTATTATAACAAAAAAAAATTTATTTATTAAAATTTTATATGATATAATTAATTATATTATATAAAAATGGAATTATTTATTCTGATTAAGAAAATATTATAGGTTGAGATTCAGTATCTGGACCAGATTTACTAATTTTGTCAGATAGTTTTCTTGATTGTCCATGCAGTGGTCTGTCATGACGGTGTCTTACAAAAGCGTCTATTTTAACGTTTGGGGCAGATAGAGATGATTCAGATAGAGGTGATTCAGATAGAGATGATTCAGATAGAGGTGATTCAGATAGAGGTGATTTAGATAGAGGTGATTTAGAACTTTGTGGATGTTTTAGCCTTGGTATAAGTGGGTTTTGAGTTTGAGAAACTGACTCAGTTAAATTAAATTCACTCTGAGATAATGGACTAGATTGTTTATTTTGTGCGAATGGTTGAACAGGTTTAGCTTTATGCGAGGGCGATATATTCATTATATTGGCTGCTCTTTTTTTTGCGAAATCAAAATCAGAAAGAGCTTTGTAATCTTCTAAAATGGGAATCGATTGGATTTGTCTGGATGGGTTATCATCATTATTGGTGCATCTAATACAACTTCTTGTATCAGGCTCACCAGCTCTTGATTTAGGTAAAATATCTCCACAACTATCACAAGTCCATGTTCCACCATTTTGTTCAAAATTAGTAAAAGATACAAGATTATCATTATATTTAGATAAAATAGATCCACCAATTTGTTTATATTTATTAGATCTATATAGATCATAATTAATATTAGAAAAATCAACTAATAACGAATTATTTCTATGAATATGAATGGTTCCACCGTTTTGTTTATTAACAAATGTAACATTAGAAAAATCAACTAATGTACCACCAGATTGATTATCATTAGAAGAGGATGGGGCAACATCGATACGAACTTCTGGAACAGGTTGTGGGATTGGAATAGCTGGATCCGGTAGTATATCAATAATGTGATGATCAGGGTTATGTGGGATTACAACAGCTGGTGCTGCGACTGGTGCTGGTGCTGCTGCAACAACTGGATCAGGAAGTATATCGATAACATGGTCGTCCGCACTACTACCACCATTAAGATTAAAATCAAAATTAAATTTATTAGTAATAAATTTATTGAGTCCGATCTTTTTTGATTTCATATTAAAATATATAATACAAAAAGATTTTATAATTATAATAACAAATAAATAAAATATCAAAATAAGTATTGTTATAATTGTTATTTAACAAAATCCAAAGATAAAACAATTTAAGGATTATAATTATATATTAAAATATAATGTCATCAAATCCAGATAAAGTAGATTATTTAACAGAAGATGCGGAAATTCCATCACAAAAGTTTGTAGTGATGTCGATTCTAACACCATCATTTTATAAACTTGCAGATTCAAATGCATCAATACCATCAGAGAGTAAAGGAATATATGGGATTAAAGTGCGTGGTTCATATTCTTCGATTGAGGAGGCCCAAAAGAGAGCGAAATATTTACAAGGAATTGATAGTTTACATAATGTATTTGTGGGAGAGGTAGGGAAATGGTTACCATTTGAAGATAGTCCCGAAAAGGCAGAAGATGCAACATATGCGGAAGATAAATTAAATAATTTAATGAAAGCATATGCAGAGAACCAATCTCAAACGAAACAATTTTTTGAGAGACGAAAGAATGATCTAATAATGGAATCAATGTCGAAAACAAAGGAACATAAGAAGAAGAATAAAAAAGGGAAAGCGAGTGTAGAGAACACTTTAGATAACAATTTGAATAACTCAAAAATCGAGATTGATTTGTCGGAATTAAAGGAATCAGGTAATAAGGTTGAACAAGTCGAACAAGTAGATAAAGTAGAACAAGTTGATAAAGTGGAGAACGAATCTGTTGATAAAGTAGACAAAGTAAAGGAATTAGAAGATGAGTTAGTAAAAGCAAGGCGATTACTTGAAGATGAATTAAATCCAATTAGAGAGAAATTTACGAAAGTGCAAGAAGTGATTCAAAAGGAACATAATAGAAATAAAAATCAATAAAAAAAAAATCTAATAAATATATATATATATGGTTTATAAATTAGTGAAAGAATCAAATTATTCGGATATGGGAAACATTAATATTTTTTTAGTTGGATCAATATTAGTTATATTATTTTATTTATTATTTAGGAATATATTAAAGATGGATGTAGTGAGAACAGGAATAATAAATAGTGAAGAGATAAATAAGTCGGAGAATAATATAATAGCGAATAAGGCGTCGTTGATAATGACATAAAAATGGTTGTTAAAATTAAAAAAAATAAATTTATAATATATATTATATATATTATAAATATAATGTATCGTTTAACGAAAACTTCTCCAGAATTAATGAACAATTTTTTAATGAACAATTTTTTAGAAAATAATGATATGAAACTAACATGTGTAGTTATGAATGTACTCAAAATAGTATTAATAATTTATATCCTTCATTGGATATATAAAAAATTTATATCAAAATATGAACATTTTGATGTTTCGAAACCAATATTAGATGGAAAAACATCATTGCATGATTTATTAACAGCGGATTGTAAATCAGAATATTGTAATGCATTGGGTTGGTCAACGGACAAAACTAAGATTCCAGACGGATATTCTCTTGCAAACCTTAGTACTGTAGACGGATGTTGTGTAATACCAAATAAATTGTTGGATTATATAAATGTAAGTGGTGGTGGGAATAAAGAGAAAATGGATAATGTCAATAATGATCTAAAAATGAATTCATATATAAGAGATTAAAAAATATGTTAAAATAATATATATAAAATATACTCATAATTTATATATAAAAATGAATTTTCTTGTTGAAACTAAAACAGAATATACGATTCAATTGGTAAATATAATAACTCCATATTTACTCGAGGGATTTAAATCTATATATGATGATGCTAAAAAAATCTCCAAAAAAGGGGAAGAATTAAAAGTATTTCAAACTTGTTTAAGACGAATACCATCTTGGACTGATGAAGTAGTAAAATTAGAAACAAAAAGAATATTAACAGATTCAAACTGTGGAGACATATTAGAAGATTTATTAAAAGCAGTAATAAAATCAAATATAATGATACTGACTAATACACCTCCTGATAAAAAAAACAAATTAAAAATAAATTATGTTATTGAACTTGAAAAATTCATTCATAACTCATATATTGAATCAGCAAAAAACATATTTCAAAATCCATTTCTGTTTTTCCACAGTTGTACACCACTTGAACTTAAACGTAATGAACGCGAAGCATATGATACTATAAAAAATAGTATCATAGATGCAATCCGTAAAATGTTACCAATTAATATGATCTTAAGAGAATATCTTGGAGAATCTTTTACTGACTCTCTTCATAACCAAAATATTGATAAACTCGTTTCTGAACAAGATAAAGCACGTTTGGGACATTTATTGAAATCTAATGATTTTAATGATGAAATTAAATATCAATTAGTTAAAAAAAATAACGACCAAACAGCTATTGTTTTAAAACAAAATCAAAATCAAACTCAGACCAAAGATCAAAAAGATGACCAGATACCAGTACCAGTTCAGGCCCCAATGAAAGGAGGAAATAATGAATCAACATCATCTGATGAAGAAAATAGTGATGCGAGCCAAGAAAGAACAGAAAAAACTGATACTAAAATTAATACAATGGAAAGAGAAAAACAAAAAATGCCAACACAATATGGAAGAGGTAAAGAGCGAGATCTCGATATTATGTCAGCAAGTGAATCATATATACCAAAAAATAATAACAAAATGGATATATTTGAGTCATATAAAATGGCTGCTAATAAACACGCTAATCTTAATGTTTCTAAAGAAACACAAAATATTAAGAAAGGTGGTAGTACAAAAGATAAACATCCGACAGAAACAGAGGCATCTAATTCTGTATCAATCTCAGTAACAGAGAAAGGAAAAGGGAAAACAAATACAGTAAATCAAACAGATAATAAAAAGAAATATATAGATCGAGATTTTAAATTTAATTTCTAATAATTCATAAAATTTTGTTATAATTTTTATCTATAATAATAATATTAAAATGAATATTCAAACAGCTTTTGTATATTGTTTCCTTACAATGGTTATTGTGTTCGTATTCCTATTTTTAGAACATAAATATTTTAATGCCGATGAAGTTTCTAAAAAAGGGGACAATTCTAATCATAATAATAAACATTTACGTATTAGTATTTTATGTGGTCTATTAAATTGGATTATTATTGTTTATTTTATTTATATGATGGAACAAACTATTCCATCTATTGCTTCCAATGCTCAGGTAATTTTACACGATAAATTTTAAATCTATAAATTTTTTATGTTATCCAATTATATAATATATAATTAGATGGCTGCTCAAAATTATAATGTTAATGGTGCTTCATTACAATTACAAGAATTTGATATGAAAACGTTGGTCTATAATGATGAAGGTAAATTCTTAAATCCACGAATTGCTATGATTGCTAAATCTGGTTCTGGTAAAAGTTGGGTTGTACGAGATATTATGTATCATATCAGGGATATACCGTGTGGTACAATAATTGCCCCCACTGACAAGATGACAAAGTTCTACAATGAATTTGTTCCGCCTGCATTTACATACCATGATTATGAAGAATCAATTATTCCGAGAGTTTTAAAGAGACAAAAGGCAATGTTAGCGATGAATGAGACCAGAGTAAAACAAAAAAAATCTCCTAAAGACCATAGATGTTTTTTGATAATGGATGACTGCATGAGTAGCAAACATTTATGGTTAAAGGATCCATGCATCCTAAGTATATTTAATGAAGGGCGTCACTATGGCTTAACCTATATTTTGACCATGCAATACAGTCTTGGTATCCAACCAGAATTACGTTCCAATTTTGATTTTATTTTTTTATTGGGAGAAGATCAATACAGTAATAGAAAGAGACTGTACGAACATTATGCAGGTTCATTTCCAAAGTTCGACATCTTCGATCAGGTATTTCAGCAAGTAACTGAAAATTATGGTTGTATGGTAATAAACAACAAAATCAAAAGTCTCGACATAACAAAAAAAGTGTTCTGGTACAAGGCAAAAAAAACTCCTGAGTTTATAGTCGGTGCTCCTAAATATTTAGAATGGAATAAAAAACATTATGATGAAAATTATGATAAAAAAGAACCAGTATTAGATTTAAATGCTTTTTGCTCCAAAAGAAGAACCAATATTACTGTTAAACTAGTATGAAAAATAAGAAATATAAATGATTATACATTAACTCTCTTGTTATCATTACCTAAACTTACTATATATGGTGTTGGATTACGGAACATATCTTTAAAAGTAGATGATACACCATCCGGATATTTACTATCAATATTAAAATCTCTTGGAATATATTTATACACGATTTTAGGTCCATCGCACATAACGGAAGATCTGGACCATTGATAGATCATAAGTATGGAACCGAAAATAATAAAAAAAATCATAATATTTGTAGAATTAAAATGAACAATCATATAAATAGATTAAAGATAATTTATTTATGAGAGATAAAGTATAAAAATTAAGATAATTCAACAGGTCTAACTTTAATATATAAATTATTGATGATCCATTTATTGGTTTTATTATCGAATTTACGTGGTTTATATAAAATTTGCATATTTTTATGGAAATATTTTTTAACAATTTTATTGAACATTTTAATATATTTTTTATCTTGACAAACAGTCTCATAATATAATTTTTGTTTGCTATTCAAAAAATCATCACCATATTTCGCAATCGCTTTATCCTGTATTTTGATATTTAAATTTTCTAATTTATCAGCAATCTCATCCGATGGATATTCAATATGTTTAACATCTTTTTTCATTCTAATAATATAAACACCTTCTGGTGCAATAATCATAGACCCCCTAACGTGTCCATCATTATAATGATATGCAAAATGATATAAGTCGGCAATTGAAGGAAATTCATATAAGACACCATCTTTAGCACGAGCACCTGGATAAGGAGTTGGAGGATGTGTATGAAATATATATTCATAATCAAGAGCATCTATCATATTTTGTGGTAAAAGAATATCAACATCATCATCATCTTCTCTATTAGATTTACCACTAATAACAATACGTTCTAATTTGGTTTTATCAAAGTCGAATAGACCAGAATGTTCAGAATATCTAAGATTATTTTTAGAATCAATATATTTTTTATAGCTACCATCATATAGTAAAGCATCTAAAATTTGTAATTGGTTTTGTGAGAATTTAATATATCTGGAACTATGTTTGACGACATTTTTGGTATTGAATTTAACAACATATCTTTTTTTTTTATCATTTTTTAATTTATTTTGAAAATTAGAGCCACCAACAAGTTGAAGACGATATTTTGATTTATTGAAATAAAAATTTTGATCAAAAATATTACATAATAAATGATTTGATATAGTATTTTTTTGTTTGTCCATATAGAAGTCCATAATATTAATTTATTAGATAATAAATTAATATTAATTGATATTTTTAATTCTATTATTTATTGAAATGATATTCATCTGATACTTTTCTCATACTAATACATCTTTGTGTTGAAATATATTCTAAATATTCATTCGGATCACAAATAGCAAATTCAGCATCAAAACTGACACGTGGGTCCTCTTGAATTGAAGTAGGATTATATAATTGTTGTTCATCACGACGTGGGAACAAGAATCCAATACCATCTAATTGTATTCTAAATTTACGAGAACAAAAAGTATCTTCAATATAAGATAAAGTCCAATTTGCTTTTTTTTCAAATGTGGAAACGATCATAATTTTCTCAATATTTTTTTTAACCCTGAATTTATGTATATACCCAGAACGTGTGGGATATAATGCACACCCAACAATATAATCAGCCGCTAATCTTTTATTTGGTGAAAAATATGATACTAATTTATCTTCTCCTAATCGTATGTCAAATGGATTAAATGATTCTTTATACAAAGAACCGTGATATAAAACAGTTCCTCTTTGTATTGTATATAGTGTTGTTTTAGATGGCTCCATATAATTTAATTTCTCTCTATTATAAATACTCATTTGTAATTGTTGTTTAACATCAGCCTCATTCGGTCCCTGATATGAACCAACGGGAACATCAAATATATCTTTATTAGAACCACCAATCATACCAGTATCATGTTGATCGATTGTATCTAAATTATTATTAATATTAATATAGTTTAAATAATCTTTGTTTGCCATTATATTATATTACTTACATATAAAAAAATTGATATTTTTATTTTTTATAGTATATATATAGAAAAATATTCATATTATAATGAATAGACAAATGAATGCTAGACAACACTTACAAAATCAAACTATGGGATCTTCGGATGCTACGGTTAATCAGTTCAGTATTTTGAATACTGATGATACAATTACTCAGACTGGTGAAGGTATTCCCTCTGAGAAAAAACCTGTCAGTGATAGGTTTGCAAGTTTAAGAAGCGGTGGTAATCGTTCAAATTATGAATCATCTGGTGATTCTAAAGGATTTACGCAAGTCAGATATAAAAATAATAATAGTAATCATTCTGATGGATCCAGTGGTCGTTTCTCAAGTTTAAGAGGTGATCGAGGTGATCGAGGTGATCGAAGTGAAAGAGGTGAAAGAATGAGAGAATATCAAAACACAAATAGTAACCAAGGAATGGCATCAAGATTTAGTGGATTAAATAGTGCGAGAATAAAAGAACAATATGAACAAAGAAAATTAGATAGTTCGAATTCAGTGGATCCAAATGGTGCTCCAATTACAGGCAGAAATTCTTATTTCAGTAAAAAAGCATTGAAAGAAAAAGAAGCACGTGAAGAAAAACAAGAGCTAATGAGTCATATGAAATTTAGAAATAATACAACTATTGATAGTGATTTTAAAGTATATGAACGTACAAAAACAGTTGCAGCTTTAGATAATGAGGAAGCATTTCCATCATTAGTGGTAGTAAATCCAGAAATAAAGAGTCAAATAAAAGTTCCATTAAAATGGGGAACAAAAATGGTTCAAGTAATTGTAGAGGAAGTAGTTCAAACCAAATCAGATTAAATAAAAAAAAATATTTAATAATTTTTCATTTATAAAAAATAAAAAATAAAAAATAAAAAAAAATATATTGTGTTAAAAATTGTATTAAGATGGTAATTAACAAAATAATTTTTTAGTTTTTGGTCCAATAATAAGTTTAGTATTAGTTTTATCAATTTTGACAATAATTTCGAGATGTTTAATATCAATAGGATATTCCTTACATATATTGTATGCTTCTTTGATCATATTTTTTTCGATTAATGTGTATATCAATTTATTAATATATAAAAGATCATCAAGATTTTTGTCAGGAATAATAGGTTGTAAATTAGTAATATTTTTACGATTAATATTTTTCAAACTTGTTTTATTAAGATCAGCACTAAAATCCATTTTATAATTAAGAGGTTGATGTTTGGTAGAAATAATTTTATTACATTGGATATTTTCATTAACCATTGTATTGATAATATAAGAGGTGTCACAGATTGTATAAAAGCCGTGAATATTTTGGTTATTCCAGTTTTGATCAGTATAAATATTAGTTTCGATAACATCACCTTTACTAATAGAGTCACAAATACGTCTACTAATATCAATTTGTTTTAATAATAAATTATTTTTATTATTATCTGATTTTGTTGAGATAGAGGATTCATTTAATCGTGCATACATACTTTTATAATAATTTTCATAGATCATAAGTGGTAATAAAACTTTTTCAGTTTCATATAGTTCCATACAAGTGTTAATAGATTTGTATGTATCTAAAATTTCTTTACTAGCTTCATATAGTCCGATATCAATATCTTTTTTTTTAGAGAAGTTAAGAAAATTTTGTAATTTATCAACAGTAATTTCTGATTTGCCATATGTTAAAAATAGATCATTAAGAATAAATATTAAATTACGTACGTCGAATTGTGCATATTTAATAATTGTGTTAATAACTTTAACATTAGTGATATTCATATGTTCGCTTTTGGTAATTTTATTAAATATAATAAGTAATTCATTATTGGTTGGATTATTAAATTCGTATTCGATGCAAGATTTTTTAATGTCAGAAATTAATTTACTATGTTGATTATTTGACACAAATATAATTGGCATTATTTTGTTCTTATCATTGTTTTTACATAGTTCCAATAAACTATCTTTTTCACTTGTTAATGTAATTGTTTCAGTATCATCTATAATAAGAGCATATTTTTCATTATTATTAATACTATTATTTAAAACATTATAAATATTATGCTTACCGTGACAGCTATTAATAATTTCGGAAATTGTTTTTTTATTTTTGATATTATTAGATGACAATGTTTTTACAGAATAGTTTAATTCATTTAATAATATTGTCAATGACACATTTTTTCCAATACCATGATTACCGCTCACAATAATAGTTCCTGTTTGATTTTGATTTTTAAAGTCTTCTAACCATTTTTTTATTTGTTTAACTTTATCAATATTAATAATAAGATCATTAATTGATTTGGGTTGATATTTTTCGGTCCATAAAATTTGTTTATTATTCATAATAGATAAGATAGATATGTATATATAATATTGCGTTTTTAAATAGAATATTAATTTCATCTTTTTATGTTAATAAACATATTATTGATTATATATAATATATCAATTAATAACAATAAGATGTAAAATGTTAATAATTATTAAATTAATATAAAATAAAAAATGGTAGTATAAAATTAATATATAAATTAAATAAAAAATAAAAATTACATATAGTATAAAAAAAAAATATAATGATGAGAAAATAATGATAAAAATAGTGTAATAAATATATAATAATAAAAAATAAATAATAAAAACAGAATAATAAATATAGAATGGTGATAATAAGAGATATAACAAGTATTATATAAAAAATAAATATAAATAAAGCGATGATATGGTAATCATATTATATATAGTCAAAAAGATAAATATTAATCATATAATAATAATTAATAATAATATATAGATTTGTATTTTTTTTATTATTTTCAGTTTATAACAAAAAAAAATTTATATTATATATATATATAACTTATATGAGTTCAATGCAAAGTAACAACGCCCGTAGAATGTCTAATGAAGCTGGTTATGCCGATGCTATGAAAGATGTGCAACAACTGATTGCAGATGGTACAACCTCTGTATCGTCAAGTTTATTAAATCGTTTAAGAAACAAATATTCAGATAGCAATATTGTGGATATGATTGTTGAGAACCTAAGTGAACGTGTCAACACAATCAAGGTCCGTGCTGGTAAATTTGCAAAAGCAATCATTAAAGGATCTGGACAAAACACTCCTCTACACACTATGTTGAAACGTGCTCTTAAATACAAAGAACGTCTTGGTCTTACTGATGCTGAATTTGAATTTTTCAAGAGAATTCTGCATACCACTCTCCAAGGAACTGAAGCCGGAGCATCGTCTACTTCTGGTTTCCAAACTCTTAACACCAATCTTTCCCGTGCTCTCGGAAATGTAGATTCGGACAACTTTGAGGGAATGCAAGTTGAACAAGCAGATTACCCATTTCTTAATGAGATCATTAAACTGAATGCAACTACTAAACCATTACATTCAAGTATTGTTATCCAATCAATGATGTATCGTCCATTTGCAGGTGAAGCCATCTTAGGTAAATACGATTATGCTAAAAACAATGCATCATGTTATGTTCATCCAATTATTGCAGCTTTTTTTATTCCCAAAATCGAGCTCTTTGAACAAACTTTCTTACTCGCAAACTTATCTTACATTGTTAAATGCAGACACGAAAAGAGCCAAGTTATGACCAGCCCTGACTATCTCCTCTTATATTCTCTAATTTCTGATCCAACTGATGTTGTGTGTGACATTGAAAGCCCATTCAAAGATCTTCGTAACCGTGTTTTACTTCAAAACACTCTATGGCAATCAGTTCTTGCAATTCGTAATGGACGATATTATGATTGTATCAGTTCTGAATTTATGTCGGCAATTGACAACTGTAAATTAAACAATGCTGATGCTCCTGATGTTATTTACATTGGTGATGAAGCTACTATCCTTCGTAGATTACTCCAAGCATTTTCTTTCAGACCTATCATCATCAGCACTATGCCAATTTATGGTGTTGTCGCTGCTAACACAGCTAACTTTCCAGTTATGATGAACAGAGTTACTGCTATTCCTATGATCACTGTTCGCCTCCCAGTTATGACTCAAACTGATCAAGAATCCGTATCTCTCTATGATAGTCTCTCTGAACCTCAATACCATCTTGAAAACAACACTTTGGTTCCTAAAGTTCAACAAATCTTATACACTCGAGGTGTTATCATCTACCATGTAACTCGTAGAACTCATCAACCCCGATTCCAACGTATGATCCAACCCGGAAACTGGACCGAATTACTTCCTACCATTTCTGCTTATGAAAAGATTAACACTCGCCCAGTTATTGCTGAACCATTTATTGATATTGGTTTTAATGCTTCCGCTAATGGTAACACTGCAACTGAACAACACTTCTTACGATCTGTTGTCGCTCTCAATGTCAGCCCAATTAATAATGATCTCATCATTGGAACTCGTGCCCTATTAGTAAATGTTGATGATGTGGATGCATCCTACTTGCAATACAACCCTCAATTGTCAGCAATTAAGAACTACCAACCATCAGATCCTCAAGAAGAAGAATCATCTGATCCTGTTACCAGATTAGACTACGAAAATGCTGATAAACCTGACCGATCTTTCAGTGATATTGCATCCAAATATGGAACCATCTATGTGTACAGCTTACGTAGTCGTAAAGAACTCGAAAGTGATCTCTAAATAAAAAATTAATCATATAGTTATTATAACAATTATTAATTAAATATTTATAATATTAAATATTTAATTAAAAAGACATTGTAGAAGGTAATGCTCGTTGACCTCTCGCTCCCATAAATAATGGATTCGAAATATAATTCGCATTCTCTATTGTCTCTAAATAATTAACTCTAGATTGTAATTCAATTATTATATGTGGAACTATCGTCTCAACAACTTTTGTATCTAATTCATAAATCTGTTCTTTTAAATTAAATGGTAAATGCTGAGCATATGTCTCATATATTGGAGCCATAATATTCATAATATGTTCCATTTTCTGATACGATATTATTATATTTGTTCTCTGTTTCACCTCTTTTATTAACCATTTCTGTATTATGTCAACATTTCTTGGAGAAAAAAAGGTTTCCTTAATTATATATCCAGCATCTATATTGTCCTTTTCAAGCTCTTTATAACTTTCATTTAATGATTCCGTTAATTGTTCATAATATTGTTCTGGATGGTCTGATGTAAACAAAAATGAACCCTTTTGTATATCACTTAAAAATCTCGACATTTATATTTATATTTATGTAATAGATAATTTATATTATTTATTATTTATTTTTTTATTTTTTTATTTTTTATTTCCTTTTTATTTTATATGAATACCGACCAGTGGATATCTAAAATTAATTCTATATCTGATTCATTCTTATTAAATAAACAACATATTATTAATTTTATTAGTATGACACCATCTAAATTTCTCACTTTAAACGAAATAATATTACCAAAAAAAATTAAAGATATTATTAAATACAAAGAATATATACTCGTTTGGGACTGTGAATTCCAAGTTTTTAAAGCACCTAACAATTATAAATGTAAAAAAACATTGTTTGAAATTACTAATGGACAAAAAATGATCCGATGTGTTTCCGAAATTGGCATTATCCTTATTCTTAATATTAATAACGCTTTTTATATAGCTGGACTATTCCATCTCGCTTTTCTAAATTTACAACTCGGTAACAATCTATCCGACTATACACCATTTTATCATGATTATATGTCTGTTCAAAAAAAATCTTTACATAAAATTATAAACCTTGAAAATAATATTTTTCCTCATCTTCGATTTGAACAAATATGGAATCAATTTATAAAAACACACGATGATAAAACATTTTCTAATAGAATAATTCAACTAACCAATAATAAAATACTAAAACTAAATAGAAATATATCAGCTGCATTTAATTCACAAATATCTAAATTAATTTCCCTCATTGAACACTCCAATAATATTGTGTTTGACGTTGATATTACTAAATTAATTAACAAAATTATAGATAATCTTAAAAATATCATCTATACTAATACCATTAATAAATTTAATAAATATTATAATCATTTTAAAAAAATTTCACAGATCTATCTCAATGATAAATATATTCAACATATTCTTGTTAAAATTCATAACCATAAATCTGTTATACATAATATTAATTTAATTATTAGTGATGTTAATTGCTTTAATATTGTTAAAGGAACTAGTGATATCACAGCCGTTATTAACCATAATCTGTTTCTAAATAAATGTCATAATAATGTGTCAAATAATAATATTATTGATATTGCAGATTATAATAGCACTATATATAATATGTGTAATTCAGCTAAATTATATGAATCATATGTGTGTTTGTCAAAAAATTATATAAATAATAATTCAATTTATGATGAAACTTTTATACTCAATATAATCAAAAAATATATGAGTTCAGACTTTAAACCACATAATCCTTTGGTTGACGCTTATTATACCCTACAGGTTTTCATTTTTTTTAATCTACTAAATAAATAATTTTTTATAATTCATATATTATATGACTCTTTTGTTTTTTATACTCATTGTCCTTTTTTGTTTCATTCTCTATTATACTTTTTATAAAAAAAATATAGAACACTTTTATTCACCACGAGTCAATTTATTGGGACCTTCCGTTATCGGACTTAACCATAATGATGACGCTTTTTATACACGATTATATGATGATATTGAACCATTATCTTTTAATATTAAAAATAATACTATTGTACTCTCATCATATAATAACAATAATGATTCATTCAACTCATTTAATAACCATAATATTAGAGAATCACTCATTTATGCATCTATTAAACAAATTCTTCGAGAAACTAAAAAAAAATTAAATAGTAATAACACACCAATATTAGCTCATAATTTTTTTAATAATGATTCTAATATTGTTGTTAAACCTGATGTTTTTATGCCTATCATCTCTACCATTTTCTCTTCTATTAACGCTAATGCTACCAATTCTCTCTTTATTAAACCTATCACTATTTCTAATATTGATTCTATCTATAATAAAAAATTAAATTTATATATTATAGATGCACTTATTGATATTCAAGTATATCACCCACTTGATAACCTTTTTAATTCACCCCCAAAAAATACTGAGTCAAATAATCCAAATAATCAAAATAATAATTATAATATTATTAATAATCTACAACTAATCATCAAATTTTTTGTTAAACAAAATAATTCAGATAATAATAATGCCATTTATATTCACGACCTCGCTACCATAAATAAATAAATAAATAATTTTTATCTTAATATATTATATAATTATGACTTCATGTCTTATTAAAGCTATTGTTTTCTATTTCCTTTTGATTTCAATGATCATGTTTATTAAACCTCAACATTTTTATTATGATGTTGATAAAACTAAACTTAAACCATGGAATCTTTTCATTCATACCAGAAATATTAACGATTTACTAACTTTCTCTTCTTGTGTTATTATTATTTGTTTATTATCTATAATAGTCGCTAATGTTTTATGATAATACATTTAACATCCTATTAATTCTTTTGGAATCCAATCCTGAAGAACGAACAACTGATTGAGCATTCACTGGTTTATTTATCGTGTCTATCCTGTTCCTTTGTATAATATGTAACGTTTCCACATCCGCAACCTTACTCTTTATCGTATTTATTCCAGATTTTAATTTATGATACTCCTCATACATATTGTTATTATCTAATACTAACTTTTCTACCAAATTTATTAATGTCTCTGTTATATTCGATAATTCTTCCACTTTCTTTTTTGAATCTTCTAACTCTTGACGTAACGATGCATTAATACTCATATTTTTTCTCTCTATTATTTGTATCTCTTTTTGTATTTCCATTTGTATTAATACATTTAATTCATTTTTTTGTATTATTACTGCCACTTCTTTCAGTTCTTCTTTTGGTCCTTCTTTCAGTTCTTCTTTTGGTCCTTCTTTCAGTTCTTCTTTTGGTCCTTCTTTCAGTTCTTCTTTGGGCCCTTCTTTCAGTTCTTCTTTTGGTCCTTCTCTCGGTTCTTGTCCTTCTTTTGGTTCTTCTTTTTGGATCATTATTTGGTCCTCTTTTGGTCCTTCTTTTGGTTCTTCTTTTGGGATTATTATTTGTTCTTCTTTTGGTTCTTCTTTTTGGATCATTATTTGTTCTTCTTTTGGTTCTTCTTTTTGGATCATTATTTGTTCCTCTTTTGGTACTTCTTTTTGGATCATTATTTGTTCCTCTTTTGGTTTTTTTGAAACTATAGACATCAAATACTCAGTTAATTCATGTGACTCTGGTGTATTATTATTCTCTAATTTTTCAATTAATTTATCGATTAATTCATCTGATTGTTTATTTGTATGATTATTTAATAAATCTAATATTTGTTCTGTCAAATCATCAATTGTATCATCATTACTTGAAACATTATTTATTGTGATTGTGTTTATTATGTTAGTTGTATTAATATTTTGTTGTTCAATAGTCTCAATAATAGGTTGTTGAATTGTTTCAATAACAGATTGTTGAATAGGTTGTTGAATGGTCTCAATAATTGGTTGTTCAATGGTCTCAATCAGTGGTTGTTCAATAGTTTCAATGATAGGTTTTTGAATGGTATCAATTGTTGGTTGTTCAATAGTTTCAATGATAGGTTGTTGAATAGTTTCAATGATAGGTTGTTGAATGGTATCAATAATTGGTTGTTGAATGGTCTCAATAATTGGTTGTTGAATGGTCTCAATTGTTGGTTGTTCAATAGTTTCAATGATATGTTGTTGAATGGTATCAATAATTGGTTGTTGAATGGTCTCAATAATTGGTTGTTGAATGGTCTCAATAATTGGTTGTTCAATAGTTTCAATGATAGGTTGTTGAATGGTATCAATAATTGGTTGTTGAATGGTCTCAATAATTGGTTGTTGAATGGTCTCAATTGTTGGTTGTTCAATAGTTTCAATGATATGTTGTTGAATGGTCTCAATAATTGGTTGTTCAATAGTTTCGATAATTGGTTGTTGAATGGTCTCAATAATTGGTTGTTCAATAGTTTCAATGATAGATTGTTGAATGGTCTCAATTGTTGGTTGTTCAATGGTATCAATAATTGGTTGTTCAATAGTTTCAATGATATGTTGTTGAATGGTCTCAATAATTGGTTGTTCAATGGTATCAATAATTGGTTGTTCAATAGTTTCAATGATATGTTGTTGAATGGTCTCAATAATTGGTTGTTCAATAGTTTCAATGATAGGTTGTTGAATAGTTTCGATAATTGGTTGTTGAATGGTCTCAATAATTGGTGGTTGAATAGTTTCAATGATAGGTTGTTGAATGGTAACAATTGTTGGTTGTTGAAGTGTTTGTGTTGTTTTTTTAGATGCATCGATAATAGTGTTAAGATATTGCATTAATTCGTTAGATTGTGGTGTATTAAAATTATTGAGTGTGTCAATTAATTTATCAATAAGAATAAATTTTTGTGAATGAGTATGATCGTTATTTTTGAGTAAAACAACAATTTGATTAACAATATCATAATATAAATGGCTATTAGCGTCGTCATTATCATTATCATTATCATTATCATTATCATTATCATTATTATTATCGATATTGATATTGGTATTAATATTATTATTAGTTGATTGATTCATAATAGTATTATATAATATAAAATGATTAAAAAAATAATAATTTTATCTTATAATTAAAAATTAATTTTGTTTGGACTTAGGGATTTTTTTAGTTTTAAGATCTTCAAGAACTTTTTCCAATAATAGTTTGCCAGAAGGATTAAAATTATTATCAGGAACTCTATCATTTTTAGGTCGTAATTTATTAAAGAAAGGGTGTGTTAAAACGATTTCAGCGGGAGTAGTATATTCGAGGTCACATAAGAGTCGTCCTCTTTCATTAATAAGTCCAGATTTAGTGAGTTCAGGAGGAACGATACTGTCGAAAAAGTCAAGAACTTGTTTAGGTACACAATTAGATTCTCTAAATTGTTGGATAAATCCAGGATTTTGTAAACTGACCATAAAAAAACATACATCATAGAATCGATTTTGTCGATTAGAGATATTCATTTGGTTGGTCCATTTAGAATTAACTTTAGAATTTTCAACAACACCACTAATACAGGAGAAATCGAAGTCCCATAATTTAATTTGATATCCAATATTAGGAACAAAAAATTCTTTATCATAAATATCATACTTAAAAAAGTTACCTACATCTTCATCGATGCGTTGTATAAGAATATTATTAGCTTTCATATCATTGTGTCGGAATCCAGGATATTTTTTTTGTATAACAACAAGAACAGATAAAATTTGGAAGAGAAGAACTCTCCATTCTTTGAGTTCCATATTTTGTAAATTATTACGCATATATTCGAGAAGATCGCCACCATTAGCCCATTCACTAATTAAAATAGATACAGTATTATGTAATTCATTTTTTTCATATTTATCTATAAAAGCGTCGTATTTTTTATTACTAACAAATTTATTTTGTTTAAGACTAATAAACGGTTCAATATATGAATTAAAAGTAGCGAAAGGGAGAACAATATGTGGTGTTTGATTAGTGATAACGAATTGACTCAAAACTTTTAAAATTTGTAATTCAGCATTTTCAGGTCTTGTTTTATTTTCGATATCAGAATATCCTTTATCGATTGGGAAAGCAACAACTTTAACAGCATAATGAACACAAACATCTTTACAATTTTCATCAGGAAAAAAAATGCCTTGAAAAGTATGTCCAGTAGTGCCACTTTTAATATATTTAAGTCTCCCACCAATTTTAGTAATGACTTCAATAAAATTGTATGTTTTTTTATTAACATGTTTTTGATAATATTCTGTTTCATCAGAATTTGTAGAGAGATCAAGAACAGGAGTGATGCCAGTTTCATCTAATAAAAATTTGATAAATTTTAATCTATCATTAATTTTAACACTTTTTTCATTCATCAGAATTGTTTGTTGAAATAATTTGATATTACGTTCAGAACTATTCATTGATAATTTATAATATTTAATCTTTATTTATATTATAATTTTTAACTAATTATATATTTTAATAAATATATAATAAATAATATTAAATAAATAATTATTTAAATCTTAATACCTCCATTTTTTAATAATTCCGCAATAATATATTTTTGATCATCTAAACTATTAATATTAATCAATTTAATATTATTTTTGCTATCTAGTTCGATTTTACATTGAGTAATATCAAACATTTTTACATCTTTAATTAATATATCCATTATTATTTGATTAAATAAATCATTAATATTTATTTTTTTGGGACACTTATAAATAGAACTAAATACATCTATTATTTTTTTTACATTAGAATTCCATTTTTCACTTTTATATATTTTTTTTAATATACATATATTTCTCGAAATAATAAAGTTTTTAAATTTATTAAAAATAGTATGATTACCTTCATAATTATTAATTAAATTTAAAATTTCGTGTGGTTCAATTTTATATTCAACTAAAATATTATTAATATTGTTATGAATATCATTATAGTTTTTTAAATCATTAATGTCAATAGATTCAGCAGATATTACATCTGGTAATTGTAGATTATCCAATATTTTTTTTTTGTGAATATTATCTAACAATATTTTTTGAATAGAACTAAGTCTGTTTTTTTTGTTATCCATAATATAAATAAATATATATATAAGTTATAAATTATACACAATTTATAACTTATATATATTTATGAGTATTAATTATAATAATTTTTCTAATATATTTAATTTCTTAATTACCAATATTATTGTTTTTATGTTGATCTATTTTTTTATATTTTGGTTTGATACTATTTATGTTAATCAAACTGTTCCTGATGGAGTTTATGGTATGATTGGTAAAGATGGTCCTGTTGGAAATAAAGGTATTAATGGTGTCAAAGGTATTGTCAATCCAGATAAATATATTATTAATAAGATAATATATAATAAAATTGGTCCATCTGGTAATAAAGGTGATATAGGATCTATTGGATATACTGGTCCAGATGGTATGCGTGGTAAAATGGGTCAGAAAGGTCCAGATGGATTAGCAGGTTCGATGGGTCCAATAGGTGATATAGGAGATATTGGTTCAATTGGTGAAACCGGAAATTCACCAGATTGGTATTTTGAAAATATATCTCAAGATTGTACTGACGGAATTTATGATGATATAGGTAATAGTCAATGTCCAGAAAAAACAATAATGACAGGAATGGAAAACATTATAGGGACAGAAAATCTGAAAATAAAATGTTGTAAGTTGACGGTAAATTCAGAAATACAACAAGAAAAATATAAATTAATTAAAAAAGGAGTCAGAGTTAATGATGTTGATCCAAGAATATATTAATCAATATAAAAATATTAATTATAATTAATATTTTTATAATCTCTTATAATTATATTAATAAACATAATATGGATTTTAAAAATTCTAAATTAGGAATACCTGACATATATGGTAATTATAATTATCCCGTTTTTAATGGTAAAGTTATAGTTGATCCATCTGTTTCCAATCTACCAATTGAACCATTAACATTAAAACCACAACCATCTTATTTACAAAATAATAACAATAATTATGTAATCCATTTTATAATAATTGCTATCGTGATTTTGGGTCTCATTGGTGGTATTTATTATTTATATAATAAAATTAATGTTTTGTCCAATTATATTGACAATGATTATAAAAATACAGTTACTGATATTGCTTCTACTGTAAGCAATCAAAACTTTAATAATAATTTTGATAATAAATTTAATTTAAAAATTAAAGATAAAACAACTCAAATATCATCTGAACTTATAGATAATATCAAAACTAAAGTAATACCACCAATTATTAATAATAATGCATCAAACTATTTACCCAGTACAACAAACGCTATTAAAATTGCTAATTTTTATAAAAATAATCATACACTCCTATCTAATAATACACTAATTTGTAAAAATATTAATGATATCAATACATGTACTTGTTTATATGATACTTGTGATCTTTTTAAATCTATACCTAATTATCTTATTATTGATCGACAAATTAGTTTTACAGATGCGGATTCAACTGGTTTATCATTTTCTGGTAATTTAATTCCAGTTGCTGTTGATAGTGCAAATAATCGTATTAATAATAGATTTTCAATATCCTTCTATATTAATATCGCAAAAACTGTCCCAGAAGATCGAGTTATTTTTAATTGGGGAGGTGATGGCTCACATCTTTTACAATATCCGGCTTTAGTTATACGAGGTAATACCGAACCCGATTATAATGGTTTATATCGTAATAGTTTAGAAATTAGATTCTCACATCTTGGTAAAGATGGTATGTTTAATGTAACAAGTGATGTTCGAGGTAATTGTTTAGAAAATATACCATTATATGTCTGGAATCATATTATTATAACTGCTGATGGCAAACAAATTAATATGTATTTAAATGGTAAATTAATAAAAAAAATTATGACTGTTATTGATGTTAGAATTGGAGATCCAGATCAATGGATATATGTTGGTAAACCAATTAATGAACCAGTCCTTAAAAATCCATATGGTATATTACTTGCTAAAATGAGAGTGTTTCCAAATGTTATCCCAGATGATACTATCATCAATTATGCTTCCGAATTTATAAAAAATTAAATTGATTTTTAATATCAAAAATAATATAATTAAAAAATATCAACCAAAATAAAACCGACATCATAATATATATCTGATATATATATATATATTATGATGATTATATGAAAGAATAAAAATATAGACAAATTTATTACATTTCAGATCAACCATTATGTAACCAATATTATGGTGATTCATTAATTATTATTTTGTAATGTAAATATATAATTATAATAGATGGAAGAATATTTAAAAAAATTAAGAGAAAAAATACATGAAAAAAATATAGAACAGTTTGCAGTTTTTCCGGATCTAAAAACGTTTAAGATCATAAAGAAAAAGAAAGCAGAAATAAGAAAAATGTTAAAAGAAAAACCAGAAAGATATGCGGGAAGAAAAATAGCAATAATTTCATTAATACCAAGACCATCTGGATTCAGTCAAAAAGATGATATATTTGCAATAGGTATACAAATGTGTAGAATATATGATGATGGATCAATTGATAGAAGTTCAGGAGACAGTTGGGGATTATTATTAAGATACATGCCAGATGATCTAGAAAAATATCCATTTAAAATGACGAGTTTAGAAAAGATTATTAAATTAGTTTATAAAAGAAAAATTGTATCACAATTAGGAGGATTATATTTTAAAGAATTCCAAAGTCTATTAAGAAAATTATAATATTGGGTTATTTAACAAAATTCATTTTTTGCATCTTCATCACCACTTGATGACCCATCTGAATCTTTAATTTCAGTATTTAGAACATTGATAATACTTTCATTAATAGTATTTATTGGAAGATCTTGGTCTGATGAAATTACATCTACTTTTTTTGGAACATATAGACTATTTATTTTTAGTCGATTGAATGAAGCTGGCATGTCTGCATATTCATAATAACGTCCGACAAGATGAAAAATTATATTATGTCTTGTTGGAATTGGAATATTCCAATCTTTAAAAATTGCAAATAATTGCTCTTTGCTAACTATATCTTTAGGATTTGGCGAGTGATCTATCGGGAATCTTGTTTTTGAACCACTTATTATTACTAATGGATTGTAGTCTTCAGTACGACAAATCTCAATAGGTGTATTTTTATTACTTTTACTTCCAATTTCAATCTGATCTTGGTTTGCGCCAATATTTTCGATCCATTCAGATATAATACCTTTATCAATTGAATTTAAATTGTCCTGTAAATTATTTCTTTCAATAACATCACGTGCTTTAATCTGTAATTTAATACTTGTTTTTATTTTTAGTTCATTGAGTTTGTTTTCATCTCGTAGCTCTACTATTGTTTTAGTTTTGGATGCAATCATTCTATCTGATTCTATTTTAGCATAATTTTTATTTAATAAATTGGCTTCTTTGGTAAGTTTTATATATAGTTTAGGACCATACAATAACATTTTGATAATTTGATTATATGCGAGATCAGCTTCTGCTAAATATCTATTTAGATTTTTTCGTGTTCGTTGTTTGCCATTTAACGGATCTCCAACAATATTTATAAGCGTCTCCCAATTTATTTTATATTTTATTTCATTGAGGTTAGAACGATCTTTTAACATATATTTACCATAATCTTGTATTATTTTTGACCAATCACTTTCTATAACAGACGTCATTCTTAATAATTCATACAAATCAATAATTCTTGGATCTTTACCATCATTAATTCGTTTGTAGCATTCTTCATTCCAATTAAAAAATCGAATTAATTTATCAACATGATCATTTGAACCGTCATTCAATTTAAAAATGTTATTTATTTTGAATATATCATTTAATTCATCAATGCTTTCTTTTAATCCAATTTTTTCAGTTTTATTATCTGTAGTATTATATTCATCTGTCAAATTATTAATTTCATTAAAAACCCTATCAAAATAATATAATTGTTTAAATTGAATACATGTTTCAGGATATTTTTCAAATAAAACGCCATATACTAATTGCTCTATAATATTCCAAAATACGGCACGATCATCCTCTGTATTTGCTTTCTGATGATAATACACAATAATTTTGTTATCTTTAATGGCACATTTATTTTTGAAATCGTCATTCGGATTATTTAAATGATTATCGTCCGCTTCTTGCACTTCAAACAAAATTTCATCCATAATACAACCATCATTATATTTAGTTTGGTTATCGATCTTGTATTGTAATACAATCGGTATTTTATCCATATTAGGTCCAAATAATGGATGATATTTAAATTTATTAAATAACCATTCATCAAATTGAGTTTCAAATCGGATATTAAAATGATGAGCAAATGGAGAATCAACACCACAAATATTAGTATAACTAATAAATCTATTGGAGTCATATTTATTTTTTCTGTCTAAATATTCATAATATTTATCAGAATGTCTCAAACCTGTTGTTGGATATCTATATTTGGCTGCGTCAAATTTACGTTCTAGTTCATCTTCATATTTAAAAAATAATTTGTGAATTGGAATATATTCATGGAACTTACCTAACGTATAATCATCTCGAATTTTTAAAAAGAATTTTGCAAGCACTCTTATATCAATATAATGTGGTAATGCATCTATTTTATCTTGTCGAGATGCATTTTCTCTTGCTGTAGTGAAATAGTTTAATATTTTTGGATCTTCAAATTTATAATACTCAAAAAAAACTCTAAATTTTACTCTGTCAACATTAACAGATCCATTATTTTGATTAAAATTTACATCATCAACTATAAATTCGTTATTGATCTTTTTTAGAGTCGTTTTAAAATCAGGTAAATATCTATTTAATGTTTCTTCGATTTCTTGATCACTAATTTTGGAAATAGATGTTCCACTTGTTTTAAAATTAATAACTTGTTGTTTGTGTGATAATTGGACCTGTTTTAAAATAGCTTTATTAAAGGCTGGTAATAATATATTACGTTCCTTTTCAATAAATTGACTATAATTCATTGCAAGTTGATCATAATTAATAGCATCCAACATTTCAGATTTAAACTCTAATTTTTGCTTAAAAATAGTCTTATCTATAACTTGTGATACCGTATTAAATCGTTTATTAACAGACGGTCCATATTTAATAAAATTATTACTAATTGTTAATTGGGACATAATATATATATTGATGTTATTCATTATATATACAAATATAAAAAAAATCAATTTTTATGATGAATTACCATAATATTGTAAATAAAACCATTTAGATCTGGTATTAATAAATTATTGCATTAAATACCATATAATTCCAATAAAAAAATATATAAATGCTCATATAATGTATGTGGTTTTATTATTAATAATTATTCATTATAAACTTGTAGTGTTCTTGCGGATGGATCTTTTGAATTTGACCAATTCGGTAACCAATAATATGGTATATTCTTATGACCATTTTTAAAATGTTGTTCAAATACTTTTCTATAGTATGCTGCTTCATGACTTGTTGGTGGTATATGATCTGAATATTTATTTTGTAAATTTATTAATTCTTCATCTGTTATTTTACTTTTACCATATTCTTGTGTCATTATATACCAAGATTTCTCTTTGGTTGATACTCCATCACTAAATGCCTCCTTCTTTCTCCAAAGAACTTCTTTAGGTAAGATTGGATTTTCTTTATACACTTCATCAAACGCCTTTCTCAACAAATATTTTTCCATACGTTGTTTATTTGGTACTTTTAGACTTGCATCTATATTTAAATACAAATCTACAAATTCTTTGTCTAAAAATGGTACTCTTGCTTCTAAACCATGATGAGATACATTTCTATCCACTCTTAAACCATCAAATTTACTTATATTTGTTGTCAATCTTACTGAATCTTCTTGTGCTGCTTCAACCGTTGGATGTAAATAATAATATAAATATCCCATGGTTACTTCATCAGAACCATCTCCATTCAAAACCACTTTAAAATCAGTCTTCTCTGCAATATGTTTGGCTAATAAATACTGAAATGTTGATGCTCTAATAGTTGTAATATCAAATGTTTCAGTTGCATATATTACATCATCAATTGCTTTCAATGCATCATCCATTAAAATATTAACAACTGTATGAGAAGAAGCAATATAATCGGCAACCATTTTACCAAATACTAAATCACTTCCATCCTCCATTCCAATTGTAAATGTATTTAATGTATTTTTTATATTTTCTTCTTTTATTAATCTCTGAGCTACAGCTGCTACTAATGAACTATCTAATCCTCCAGATAATAAACAACATAATGGTCTATCACTCATTAATCTTTTTCTAACAGCATCAGTAAATGTATTTACTATTAATTTATATAGTTCCATATTTTCGACTCCATTATATAGTTCCTTTCTAATATAATTATGATATATTACTGATGATTTAAATTCCATCTTATTGGCTTTGAAATTATATGTTCTTAATTCACCTTGTAGCAATCTTATATTATCATATGAGCTGTCCATTCCTTTTAATAATGATGATATTAATAATCCTTTATTATTATCCATATCTTGGTAAAACAATGGTCTTACACTCAATGGATCTGTACTTATATATATGTCCTTTTCATTTGTTAATTTATTTGTTCTCGTTATTATTAAAGCAAACTCTCCATTTATATAATTTAATAATTTCTCAACATTATCATCACAAAATTTATTTAAAAATGCCAATAATACTTCACAATCTGATTGTGATTTTGGTTTGTAATCGAATTTAAGTTTTACTAGTTGTTCCAGCTCTTTGTAATTATAGATTTCGCCATTGCAAGTCAATGTATATTCATATAATGCTGTTTCAAATTTAAATGGTTGCATCCCTTCCTCACTAAGTCCATTTATTGCTAATCTATGAAACCCTATCATATTATCGCTCTCTACTGATAACGACGACATATCAGGACCTCGTATCATTACATTTTTAAATAATGCTGTATATCTATCTTTTTCCTCTTTCGATAACAATGATTCATCTATGATTAATTGCCAAATACCACACATTATATTATATTAACAATTATTTAATCTATTCTTATATATATTATAAAAAAATCAATTTTTTTTATATGATGATACCATCATATAAAAAATAAATTATCAATATCAATCTAATTTTTTATTATATAAATTTAATGATGATTTAACATATTCAATTATATCATCTTTTTTATCATATATATTTAGACCATCTAATGAAGTGTATTTTTTTAATGCTTTTTCATATATTTTTTTTATAACCAATAATTTTATATTTGTATCTAATGGTCTAGATTCTTTTACAATCCTAATTACATCTAAATATAATATAAATTTAATTGGTAACTCTTTTTTTATAATATCAGTATCATTAATCAAACTACTTGAATTATCTGAATCATCTAAATCATCTGAGTCACCATTTAATATAGTTAAATCAATACCTTTGTATTTATTATTTTTAACAAGATCATATGCATTTACAAAAAAAAAAGCTATGAACGTAATTATAAAATTAAATAAAACATTAAAATAAAAATTACTAAATTTATAATTAACTAAAACAGATCTATCTCCAATATTACCATAATATATATCATTCACAATAAAATTAAATGTCATTAATATTATTTCTATCAGTAAATGACTGAAAAATAAAAAAAAAATACTAAAATCAATAAACATAATTATTTATAAAATATATATTACGTGTTTATATATTTTATAATTAAAAAATATTAACTTTCTTGTAGCAATTCATCCAATTTTTTATTGGTTTGTTCATCATCTAAAAGATGTTGAATTTTAGAAACAGTTTGATCGGGAACAGTTTGATCGGGAACAGTTTGATCGGGAACAGTTTGATCGGGAACAGTTTGATTGTGATCAGATTCGGAACCAGAATTGTAATCAGTTTGATTGTGATCAGATTCTGTATCAGATTCAAAACCAGATTCTGAATCAGAATCAGAATTTGAAGAGTTTAGAGGGTCATAATCTTGAGAATGATAAAGTGAATCTTTATTATAAAAATCAGTAGTATGGACGAAACAGAAACCGGATATAATAAAGGCGAGAATTAGTTCGATGAGGAGTATAAATATATAGACCAACATATTATTAATATATAATAGAGTAAATATATATTTAAGTAAAAAAATAAAACGATAATTATAAAAAAAATATGTATGTAAAAGAGTATTAAAAATCAGTAACAATATTTTTATTAATATTGCTAGGTAATTTTTTATCAGCGATTTTTTTGAGATGTTTAATCATAGCGATTTCTTTAATAGCAATAATTTGTTTAGGATCTGGTTCAGGTGTTTCGAGAATGAGTGGTATATTCATCATATATGCCATAAGGATGAAAGTTCCGATACCTTGTAATCCGATAGATCCATTACCTAGGTTAGCGTGTCGATCAACGTGTGCATTACATTCTTTAACAGAGTCGTTAAGATGAATAAGAACGAGATATTCGAAACCAATTTTAGATTCAAATTCATTAAAAAACTGTATACATTTTTTAGGTTTGCTAATGTCATACCCAGCCGAGAAGATGTGACAAGTGTCAACACATATTTTGATATATTTTTTTTGTTCTCTGGAAAACATATTATAAAAATTAGCAAAATTATCAATAGAATTATTAGAAGTGAGGAACATTTCTGTTCCTTGTCCGGCTCCTGTTTCGAGAATAACAACGGAATCGAGTTTATGTTGTTTAATGTGGTCAATAACAAAACTTAAACTATTATACATATTATTAGTAGCATCTACAATATTATTTTTTAAACTTTTACCAACGTGTATAACACATCCAACGGCTCCAATACTATGTGCAATTTCAAGTTCTTTAATATAAGAGGTGACCCAATAACAAGAGTTCCAATTATTAGGTTCAACAATTGGATTAGCGAAATTGAAAGTATATGGAGAATGAATGAACATTTTAGTGTTATATTTTCGTAAGATAGATTGTATATAAGATCCGTTATCAATATAATATTTGTATGATTTTTCAGAAACGCGTCCACTCATAGGACTGGATACAAAAACTTGTAAACAATTACCGCCCATTTTATTGACACCAATAATAGCGTGTTCAATATTATGAGCGACTGGCATATGACATCCATAATAAAAAACAGTGTTAATATATTTATATTTATGGATAAAATGATCAACTTCTTTTAAATTAATAGCCAATTTCATATATATATATATATATATATATATATATATACTCTTTAATTAACAAAAAATAATATTTTTTATAATTACGTAGTTTTAATTTCCAAAATCAATTTGAGATAAATTTTTTATAATAGCAGGTTTTTGTTTCCAACGTTTTTTATTTGTATCACAAACCCATAAATTGTCTTGTAAATCGATACCAATAATATCTTTATTTTTTAAAGTAACATATTTCATCTTTTTGTTTAAATTTTGCCAATTAGGTGCTGTTGCAACATTAGTATCTGCATAATATGTATCATTATTTGAATTAATTCCAACTACTATATTCAAAGTACCATTATATTGAACTTGTTTAAGACTGCCGCTTAGTTGTGTCCAATTACCTGTATTATAATCAGCATTAAAATAAATATTATTATTTCTATTTACTCCGAGTAATTTACCATTAGAAGCGGACACATTGATTAGTTTGCCTGGTATATTTTTCCAATTAGGACTTGTTGTAATATTTTTATCAGCGACATAAATATCATCATTACGATTTACACCTGCAAGAACATTTTTAATAGGATCATAACTTATTTGAACCAAATTCCCAGGAAGTTGAGTCCATTTAATAGATTTGGGATTACTAACATTAGTAAAATAAATATCATCGTTAGCATTAACACCAAACAAAAAATTGCGTCCATAACTAATATTGATTAATGTACCAGGAAGTTTAGTTTTTCGGGATTTTCCATCAAGTCCCCAAATATCACCAGATGATGATACACCAACACCATTAATACTCGAAACATCAGATGATTCTCCGAATCTTTCAAAATTTCCATTAAAAAGATATATCGTGAATGCGACAAGCATTATAAAAAGCACAATAAGTAAATTATTTTTTGTTAGTTTATCAAACATTTTTATTTATATAATAATATAAAATAAGAAATTTATTTGTAAAAAACACTGATCATCAATACAATATTTTACTAATAAAAAATTGATCTTGGCAAGTTATCTCTGATTATCATATTATTTTATATTTTATATAAGATGTTAAACATCTTATATAAAATATAAAATAATATGATAATCAAGAGTATAACCTGCCTCGATCCCTTTTTTAATATGGGCTCTCTACTGGTTTATTCTTTTTGATGTGCAACATCAAAAAGAATAAACCAGTAGAGAGCCCATATTAAAAAATTGATATATTTTATAATTATATAATTTAAAAGTATTATATTGATATATTACTATTATGGTATTCATTATTGATAAATATAAAGTATCTAAATTATCAGACGTAATTTGTCATAAAAATATATATAATAAACTAATAAATAGTGATAAATCAGTCAAAGATTATGTATTGGATATGAAATCAATAGATGATATTGATAAATGTGAAACAGATAAACAGTTATATGACAAAATAAAATCAGATATGGATCAACAATCAGAATGTAAATATCTTCAATTACCAAATTTATTAATATATGGTCCTCATGGTAGTGGCAAAAAAACACTAATAAAACTGTTATTAGAAGATATATATAATAAAGATATAAACAATGTAAAGAAAGTAACATATCAAATAACAGGATATGGTAATTCGAGTGCAGAAGTAGAAGTGGAACAGAGTAATTATCATATAATAATAGAACCATCAAATAGTGGTTTAGATAAGTATTTGATTCATGAAATAGTGAAGGAGTATGCTCAACAGTCAATATTAAATATAAATAATTGTAAGACCCCATTTAGAATAGTATTAATAAATAATATAGATAATTTATCATATTATGCACAAACGTCATTAAGATGTACAATGGAAAAATATCATAAAACATGTAAATTTATATTATATGGTTATCAAACATCAAAAATAATAGAACCATTGAGAAGTAGATGTTTAAATATAAGAATACCTTGTCCAACAAAAAAAGAATTATTATCAATAATGTTTGATATAAGTTGTAAAGCATCAATTGATATAGAAATCAATGAATTGAAAAAACTAATATATATTGCAGATGGTAATATTAAAAAAGGAATATGGTTATTAGAATTATATAAATCCAAAATAACAAATTATGAATTATCATGGAGGGAAAATTTAGATAACATTGTAAATATAATATGTGAATTCGAGAGGAAACCATCAAATTCATTATTTAATGGTAGTCAAATTCAAAAAATAAGAGATATATTATATACAATATTTATAACAAATATATCAGGAAATCAGATTATTATAGAACTAATGAATGGTATTATGAATAAATGCCATTATATGGACCCTATCCTCTTGTCCATCATTATCACATTATTTGGTTATTATGAAACTAGAATAAATAAAGGTAAAAGATCGATAATACATCTCGAATCATTAATAAATTCGATATTTTATCATATATTAAAATATAAAATGGAAACAGCACGAGAATAATTATATTTTATGAAACATTATTATATGATAAAAATAGACAATATAGAATTATCAAATAAAATATTATTTATTTTATTTATAATAATAACAATCGTAATAATAATAACAATATTTGTAGTTCGTATGATGTATAATTGTAATTGTAATGATGTAACAAAAAAATATGACAATAAATTTAAGAATCAATCTTTTTAACAAGTGTTAGTATATATACAAGTTCAGTCATAACATCATTCAACTTAATTCGTTTATTATAATCATACTCTAACATTGAAAATATTAAATTTTTTACACGATCAAAAATATTTTTACCATAATATATTTCTGATTCAGTTAGTTTGTCATTGATTTTTTTAATAATTTTTGACATGGTACTTTTAGTAAATTGAGAATATTTTAGTTCCATATTATATGTCTCTTCTATATTAACATATTTCAATAATGTTTCAAAATAAAAAGCAATGTTATTTACAAACAATCCAATAATAATACCAGAAATTGCAAAATGTTGGGATTTAAAAAAAATATCTTTTATATCATCATAATATCTATCTTCAATGAATCTTATATTAGATTCAGTTTTGTGAGTTAAAAGTGGTTCAATATCATTTGATAATTGAGCAATTTTTAAATATTCGGGAGATGCGGACCATAAAGTGGTATCAAATTTATAACCTTTAATAAAATCCGTTGGAAAATTATAAAGAATACCCCAATCAATAACACTAACAGATAAAATATTATTTTCTTTAATATCAAAAACAATATTTTCTGGTTTAATATCATTTTGTAATAAATTACTATCATGTAGTTTGATTGATTGTTCAATTATTTGTATAATTATATCGATTTTTTGTTCTAATGTCAAATCAATAATAAAATCATTATTTATTCTTTTACCAAGATAATTATACATTATACAATATGTTTTATCATCACAATATAAAAAAAGATGTTTTTTAAAACTATCATCATCCAAAAAAATATTTTTTAAACGTAATACATTATATTTTTCCACCACATAGTCTTTTTTATCTGTAAAAAATTTTATTGCCACTTTATTTATATATATATATCTGTCTAATTTACAATCTTTTTTATATAAATAATATATTTTAACAGTAGCAGTTACACCATATCCAGATATCAGCTTAAAAAATAATATGTATTGAATATTATCGTAAACAAATTCTAAATTTTCCCGTATTTTGTTATTTGAAGCACTACCCTCAAAAAGGGAACTATCTTTAACTAAATGTATGATATTTGGGTTCTCACCATCATAACTAAATAGTGAACCATTATTTTGTAATGATATATTATACTTTGTATATATTGACATATATTAGATATATACATATATATTTAATATTGTTTTGATAAATATTATAATATCAACAATAATATATATACATTATGCATATTTTTTATGAAGCATTAATTGTTGGTGTTATTTCTGCCATTATTGGATTTTTTGTTATATTAAGTATTTCTATCTATAAAAATGAAAACGTATCCTTTGATAAAGATTGGTCAACTATATTATTTCCATTTTTTGTAACAGGATTTATGTTTCATTTATTATTTGAATGGACAAATGTTAATAAATTATATTGTGATTATAAAAAAAATGAGAAATTGATTGAGAAACCAATACATTAATTATTTAATGTTTTCTTATTAGCTTTAGTTGTTGGTGTTGTATTTACTGTTTCCTTTGTTTTGGATTTTTTTATTTGACTTGTTGAGGATACATCTATTTTATAACTATCGTTCCATTTAATGTAAGCATTTTTTAATTCAATTAATTCGGCAGTCCACATAGCTTCTTCACTTGTACTTCTAACTAACAATAATTCTTGTTCTTTAGCTTTACATTTATCTTCCATTTCTTTTATTTTTTCATCAGATAAACTTAATAATGGTATATTAATTAAATAATTATAAGATTCATTAACTTCATCTACAGCCATCATAGGGTATTTTAATTCTGTCAATCTATTAATAATAACTTGTTTTTTAGTTCGTTCAATAATAATAACTTTATTAAGAACGTCTTGAATAAATTTCATTTTATAATTAAGAACATTCATTTCTTCAGTTAATTTACCGATTAAATATTCTTTTCTTTTAACATATGTATCATATCTTACATCATAAAAGTCTTCTAAGATATCTAATGGTGATTTATATTTTACAATTTTACCTTCAGCATTGTATAAATGCATATTGGAGGTTGATTTTTTAGTAATCAATCCTAATTTTACATAAATAGATCCATTTTGTAACCATTGTGCTAATTTATCATCGTCAATTTCGATAACAAAGTCAACAATTTCTTCAGTGTTGTTAGCAGTATAATTGTTAATAATTTGTTTAGCTTCAAGTCCATCTAAAAATTCTTTATAATCAGTAGTCCAATAACCAATAGGTAGTTCAGAAACACGAACATGATTAGAGTCAACTTTAGTACAAACACCATAAATAAGATAATCGTGTGGTTTATCTTGAACAGGCATAATGGTTCCTTTAAAGTTTCTATACCATGGAATCATTCGTTTTACTGGTTTGTCTTCAATCATTGCTAACAAATTATCAATAACAATTAATGGGTCGTAGCAAGGTATTTTTGTGCTAAATCCTGTTCCAATCCCTTCTGGACCATTAATTAGAGCCATTGGAATAATTGGAACAAAATATTCTGGTTCAATTTGAACACCATCATCTTCTAAATATTTTAGAACTGGTTCATCTTCTTGTCTAAATATAAGTCGTGTAAGCTCAGCCAGATAAGTGTAGATGTAACGAGGAGAAGCAGAATCTCGTCCGCCCAACACTCTTGTCCCATATTGACCAGCTGGAAATAATAGGTTAATATTATTAGATCCAACAAAATTTTGTGCCATATTAATGATAGTTCCAGTTAAACTTGCTTCACCATGATGATAACAAGTTTTTTCAGAAACAAAGCCAGCAAGTTGTGCCACTCTTATTTCATCTTTTTTGGCGAATAATCGTTTAAGAATGGTTCCATATAATACCTTTCTTTGACTTGGTTTAAGTCCATCAAATCCAGGAATAGATCTATGAATATCTTCATCTGAAAAATGGATTAACTCTTTATTAATGAATTCACTAATCATTACCTTCTTTTGACTATTATTAAGAATTAAATCTTTATTATAATGTCTTAACCATGTTTTACGGTCATCAGCTCTCTTCTTTTCGAAAGCAAGAGTAATTGCTTCACTACAACCATCTTTATGTTTTGGTTTAACACCATTAAGTGGTATTTTTGATGATTTAACTTCTTCAGATTCTGAATCATCACCTTCATCATCACCTTCATCATCATCATCATCATTACCTTCGTCAGATTCTTGTGGTTTTTCCAGAGTAACACTAATAAAAGTGGTATCAAGTAATACTTTATCATCTAAATAATTAATGAGTTTGGCTTCAATATCTGTAAAATATTCTTTGGCTTCATTAGATGTTGATGTTCCTAACCCTTTGTAATATTTAATAGACCAATTACCTTGCATAGTACTTTTCCATGTTTCATAATCTGATAAATTATAAAAGGTAAGTTGTTCTTTGCCTTTAATAGCTTTCACGATTGGTGTAGCTAATGAAGTAATAAAGTTAGGAATTTTCAAAAGCGATGGCCAGAAATAATGAACAAAATTGAGAAGCAATCCTTTAATATGATAACCATCTACATCTTGATCTGTCATTAATATAATTCTACCATATCGTAGAGAAGATACATCAGGATATTCTTTTTCATGTTGTAATCCCATAATTTTCTTAATATTAATGATTTCTTCATTTTCCAACAATTGTTTAGGTGTAGCTTCACGAACGTTTAATAGTTTTCCTTTTAATGGAAATATACCATAACGGTCAGAACCTGTAACTGAACGACCACTCATAGCAAGTGCTTTAGCTGAATCTCCTTCTGTTAGAATCAAAGAGCAATTTGCGGAATCTTTTGTTCCTGCTTTATTTGCATCTTCTAATTTAGGTATACCCTTGAGGTTTGACACTTTCTTACCATCTGTTTTTTTCAGAATGGCTTGTTCTTTTAATTTAATCAGATTAATAATTTGATTAAGGATACCAGATTTAGAGAATTTAGTAAGTGTTTGATCTTTAATATTACATTCAGAACCGAATTCGGATGGTTTAGTTTTTAAAGTTTCCTTAGTTTGGCTCGTAAATGCTGGATTAACGATGATGGATTTAATAAAGACAATTAAATTTTCCTTAATTTGACTTGGTTTTAGAACAATATCTTTGTATTTTTTAGCAACCAAATCCTTCAATTTATTAATAACCATATCAACTACATAGTTAACGTGAGTTCCACCGTGATATGTACAAATACCATTTGTGAATGATATTTGCTCACCTCCTGAGTCCGGAGCATACATAAATCCTATTTCCCAGCTATTATTTACTGTTTCAAAAAATAATTTATATTCTTCCGTTTTATCTTCTTCCGCAGTACTTGTTGTTGATATAGAATCATCCTCTGATTCTGATGTAATCATACCATCAAAATGATAAAGATCAATATAAGATTTAAAATCTCGAACATCAATTTTGACACCATTATAGAAAACATTACATTTGGGAGTAGTTCCAGCAAGATCATATGTTCTCTTTTTAATCAATGATATCATATCATTGGTCAAACCAGTTTGTTTAAATTTAACAAAATCAGGAACAAAGGTAATTTTAGTATAACCATTACGACAAACTTTTAATTGTTCAATAGTTGGTTTAGATCGTTTAGTCATATTTTCAGTAAATTCTTGAATAAATTTCCTTTTACGAGCAAAATCAACCGTTTCAACAACAAATTTTTGTGAAAATATATTTGTCAGTTTCGCACCATAACCATTACGACCACCTGTTGTTCTTTGTTCAGTATCATCATAATTAGTAGATGTTAAAAGTTTACCAAAAATAAGTTCAGGAACATAAATTTTATGTTCAGAATGTAATTCAACATCAATACCTTTACCATTATTATAAACGGAAATCTGGTTTAATTCTTGATTAACTTCAACCATAATAGTGTCCATAGTTGGATCTATTTGTTTTTGATCACTTGCATTAACAATAATCTCGTCAAATATCTTGTATAGTCCAGGCACATATGTGATCGGTTTCTTAACAATTCGTTTACTCTCATCATCATATACAAATAAGGGTTCAATTTGTGGTTGAATATCACCTACATATGTATCTGGTCTTGCCAATATATGTTCTTCCTGTGTCATCGATTGATATTTTTCTTCAATCGATTTACTTGTTCCAGTTGCTATATTTCCAGATGGAATATTAGATTGAGAAGCAATAGTTTTAGTGACACGTTTAGGAGGCATAATATATAATTTAATGATTATTATTTATCATTTAAATGATTAAAAACATCAATTTTTTCATATTATATAAAAACATTTATTTATATAATATAATATAATATAAGGGGTTATATTGATTTCGGTTTTATGGTCATACTTTAATTAATCGATTAAACCATTAGATCGAGATATAAGATGGATTAAAATATTTATTTTTTAGAAGATTTTTTAGAAGCTTTGGATTTCTTAGCTCGGCGTTTCTTGGCACCACCTTTCATAGAATGTTTAGATTTCTTGGAAGCTTTAGAAGCTTTGGATTTCTTAGTTCGGCGTTTCTTAGCACCACCAGCCATTGAACGTTTAGATTTCTTAGAAGCTTTTTTAGAAGCTTTAGAAGCTTTAGATTTCTTGGAGCGACGTTTCTTAGCACCACCGGCCATAGAGCGTTTAGATTTCTTAGAAGCTTTAGAAGCTTTAGAAGCTTTAGATTTCTTAGATCGGCGTTTCTTAGCACCACCAGCCATAGAGCGTTTAGATTTTTTAGAAGCTTTAGAAGCTTTAGAAGCTTTAGATTTCTTAGATCGGCGTTTCTTAGCACCACCAGCCATAGAGCGTTTAGATTTTTTAGAAGCTTTTTTAGAAGCTTT
>Ga0214921_10000775_pt1 | contig 56913 bp, 47 predicted proteins | sample LL1505_MetaG_FD_177992 | JGI IMG/M metagenome (GOLD analysis project Ga0214921, IMG submission 177992) | Freshwater microbial communities from Lake Lanier, Atlanta, Georgia, United States - LL-1505 | ecosystem: Environmental > Aquatic > Freshwater > Lake | place: USA: Georgia | collected... | reverse complement strand
TTGAACCCAAGCGGATGCTACCGGAACCTTGGTGTAGCCATCAGCTTTTAAGGTCCACGATACCGGGGCCTCTTCGATATAATCCCCTATCTCGGCCGTGTAGATCAAGCGACCCGAAGCATCCAGGCGCTGCGGCACACCGCGGACCTGCATACGGATTTGGCTGGGGTCTGCGCCAGGACTCACATGAAACTCGTACTTGAATTCCCCATCCATACGCAGAACCCAATCGATACCCGGATAAAAATCCGGAAAACGGAGTTCACGCACCGGATAAAGGTCCTGGGCCCAGTTTTGGGGTTGAGATCCCCGCAGGTAATGGACCGGATAACCCAGACTATCCGCGCTTTGCATGGTTGAACGCTGAGCACGTGCCCCCACAAACCGTTGTTCCCAGGCATGGCCCCGCAAATTCCGAGATGGGTCAACCCCGTGCAATCCTTTTTCGGTATGACCCCCGTGACAACCGTCGTTTTGATAGGCCACCCAACGCAAACCATCCGCTTGAACAAAGAGTCGCAGACCCGGCAAATCGGCATGGGCTAGGACCTCATCAGGCCATTGACCTCGGTTAGGAACCAGGCCGGTGGCTGAAGGACCCGAAGTGTTCTGACGGGTTTCGCCGGTAAACCCGTGGGCCATGACCATCCAGGGCAGGCACAAGAACCCCGCGGCCCAAAGAAACAACCGCCAACTGGAGCGCAGGTTGGCTAGAGCCGGCATGAATAACATAACATAGGGATTGAAAACAACAAAATTAAGGCGAAGGGCATACCTCTAGAACGAGGGATCGGCCCAAAGCTTGCAACCAAGCCTGCCGATGTTCTTCGGGAACGAGGACGACAACCTGCTTCAAGCCTCGATGTTGGATGGTCTTGGCCAGGGCTTGCATCTGAAGATTCACCGCAAATTTGGACTGACCCGGCTTGTAGTGGTTGATGACCGCCCAGCGTACGGAGTCTACTGGCAGCCAATTGATCCAGTTGGTCCCTTGGCCTGACGCACCGGGGGCCAGGCTCACCAGCAGAGCCCCGGTTGAATCGGTCAGGGTGCGCAAGGCCGGCGATAGCAAACAGGCGCTTTGACCTGCTTGGCCGATGGTAACACCCTCCGTCACGAACTCTGCCGGGGTGATGACCCGAACACAGGCCAGCCGATGGGATTGCTCGTATTGCTCCGCCCAATAAACCACCACACCGCCCAGCAGGATGGTCAGGCTAACAATTAGGATTTGAAGCGATTTGCGCACACCCAAAAGTACCCCAAGAACCTTCGCTGTGTTCAAAAAAACCCTTAAAAACCGCTTAAAAGAACCCTGAGGAAGGTCCAAAAAAGCGTATTTTTGCACCGCTTAAAAACGAAGTATGAGGGAAATTGCATTTAGAGAGGCCCTAAGGGAGGCCCTAAGGGAAGAAATGTTGCGGGATGACCGGGTATTTCTCATGGGCGAAGAAGTAGCGGAATACAACGGAGCCTACAAGGTGAGTCAGGGACTGTTGGATGAATTTGGCGCCAAAAGAGTCATTGACACCCCCATCGCGGAGCTCGGATTTGCCGGTATCGGGGTCGGGGCTGCTATGAACGGACTGCGCCCGGTCATTGAATTCATGACCTTTAATTTTTCGCTGGTGGCCATTGACCAAATTGTCAACTCCGCCGCCAAAATGTTGAACATGTCAGGGGGCCAGGTTTCGGTCCCCATCGTTTTTAGAGGACCCTCGGGCTCGGCTGGTTCCTTGGCCGCCCAACATTCCCAAGTTTTCGAAAGCTGGTATGCCAATGTTCCTGGTCTCAAAGTCGTTTCGCCCAGCAACCCGGCTGATGCCAAGGGCCTCCTCAAATCCGCCATCCGGGACGAGGATCCGGTCATTTTCATGGAATCCGAGCAGATGTACGGTGACAAGGGCTTGGTACCAGACGGCGAATACCTCATCCCGATAGGCCTCGCGGATATCAAGCGCAGCGGAACGGATATCACCTTGGTTTCTTACAACAAAATGATGAAAGTCGTCCTGGCCGCCGCCGAAGCGTTGGAAGCCGAGGGCATCAGCGCCGAAGTCATTGACCTGCGCAGTATTCGACCCCTTGACCATGCGACCCTGCTCCAAAGCGTCCGCAAAACCCACCGCATGGTGGTGGTGGATGAAAGCTGGCCTTTTGCCTCCGTTTCTTCGGAGATCGCCTACCGAATTCAGAAAGACGCCTTTGACGAACTCGATGCCCCGGTCGTTCGGGTGAACGGGGCCGATGTACCGATGTCGTATTCCATGCCCTTGGTTGCGGCCTACCTGCCTTCGGTTGACAAAGTCGTCCGTGCCGCCAAGGAGGTCATGTACCTCCGCAAATAAGGGATTTCATCCAACCTAAGTGCCCTGTCTTGCCTTATATTTAGGCGATACCACAGGCCGAAATCCGGCTTTTTGACTCCTCCTTAGCCCCCCACCAAACCCCTATGATTCCATCGTCTTCGAACCAATACTCTGCCGAAAATATCCAGGTCCTCGAGGGACTGGAAGCCGTCCGCAAAAGGCCGGCCATGTACATCGGGGACATCGGGGTCAAAGGCTTGCACCACTTGGTATACGAAGTCGTCGATAACTCGATCGATGAAGCCCTGGCCGGTCATTGCAACCTGATTCAGGTCTGTATCCTGGAAGGCAACCGGATCCGGGTCCAGGACAACGGCCGCGGTATCCCCACCGATTTGCACCCCAAAGAAAAACGCTCCGCCTTGGAAGTCGTTATGACCGTCCTTCATGCCGGTGGAAAATTTGATAAGGACTCCTACAAAGTTTCGGGGGGATTGCACGGGGTCGGTGTGTCTTGTGTCAACGCCCTGAGCACCCACCTGCGCGCCGAAATTCGACGGAACGGCACCGTTTATGAACAGGAATACCGCTGCGGCAAACCCCAATACAGCGTACGCGAGATCGGGACCACCGAAGACCGGGGGACCATCGTCGAATTCGAACCGGATGCGACGATCTTCCAACACACCGAGTACCACTACGCCACCTTGGCCAATCGTTTGAGGGAATTGGCGTACCTGAACAAGGGAATCCGATTGTCCTTGGAGGACCGGCGCCAGCCCTTGGAAGACGGGACCTTCCGTCAAGAAGAGTTTTTTTCGCAGGGTGGTCTGCAAGAATTTGTAACCTATTTGGACCAAACCCGGGAATCCCTCTTGGCCGCACCTATTTATATCGAAAACCCCAAAGGGCCCGTACCGGTGGAGGTTGCTTTGCAATACAACACCTCTTTCACCGAGAACGTCCATTCCTACGTAAACAATATCAACACCCACGAAGGTGGAACCCATATAGCCGGCTTTCGTCAGGCCTTGACCCGTACCCTCAAATCCTACGCAGACAAAGAGGGTCTAACCAGCAAACTCAAATTTGATATTGCAGGCGATGACTTCCGGGAAGGACTCACTGCGGTGGTCTCCGTCAAGGTGGCGGAACCTCAATTCGAAGGCCAAACCAAAACCAAACTCGGGAACAACGAGGTCATGGGGGCGGTTCATTCGGCGGTATCGGAGGCCCTTTCCCACTACTTGGAAGAAAATCCTCGGGAGGCCCGTCAAATTATTAGCAAAGTCATCCTGGCGGCAACTGCCAGGCATGCAGCCCGCAAAGCCCGGGAAATGGTTCAGCGAAAGAATGTGTTATCAGGCAATTCCATGCCCGGTAAACTCGCTGACTGCTCCGAACGGGATGCCTCTCTCTGCGAGATTTTCCTGGTCGAAGGAGATTCGGCGGGTGGAACGGCCAAGCAGGGCCGGAATCGCGCTTTCCAAGCCATTCTTCCTCTACGGGGCAAAATCCTGAACGTGGAGAAGGCCATGGAACACAAAATTTACGAAAACGAAGAAATCCGTAACATCTTCACGGCATTGGGCGTGTCAGTCGGCACCGAAGAAGACCAAAAAGCACTTAACATCAGCCGATTAAGGTACCACAAAATCATCATTATGACCGATGCCGATGTGGACGGATCGCACATCACCACCCTGATTCTTACCTTCTTTTTTAGGTACATGAAAACGCTGATTGAATCAGGAAATATCTACATCGCCACCCCTCCCCTTTATTTGGTCAAAAAAGGCACCCAGCAGCGCTACGCTTGGAACGACCAAGACCGTCAGGACGCCGTCAAAGAATTGGCCAAAGGAGCCGCCGAAAGCACCGTTAACATCCAACGCTACAAGGGTTTGGGAGAAATGAACGCAGAGCAACTCTGGGATACTACCATGAACCCGGACACCCGCACCCTGCGCCAAGTCACGATTGATAGCGCTGCGGAAGCCGACCGGGTCTTCTCCATGCTTATGGGAGATGAAGTGCCACCCCGACGGGAGTTTATTGAACAAAACGCCCGCTACGCCCGACTGGACGTCTAAACCCGGATAGTTCATGGTCAGGGTTCGCCAATTATGCAAGTCCTTCGGTAACCTGGCCCTGCTGCGTTCCGTTTCTTTTGAAATACAACGCGGGGAATTGGTGGCGGTGGTAGGTCCATCGGGGGCCGGCAAAAGCACCCTGCTTCATGTGTTAGGAGGATTGCAGCCGGCTGATTCGGGTCAAATTGAATGGGACGGGGTCTTGATCCATACCCTGAGCGGCAACCGCCTCGCCGATTTTCGGAACCGCCGATTGGGTTTCGTTTTTCAACAGGCCTTGCTGCTCCCGGAATTTACCGCCGAAGAGAACCTCCTCATGCCTGCTCTCATTGCTGGAATGGATTCCAAAACAGCCAAAGCAAGAGCCCTCGAATTAGCCCAACAATTGGGCGTCGCGGAACGCTTGAGTCATCGTCCTTCGGAACTATCCGGTGGTGAGCAACAACGCTTTGCCGTGGCCCGGGCCCTGATGAACCGACCTGATCTGATTATGGCCGATGAACCATCCGGGAACTTGGACCAGCAGCAGGCCGAAGAATTGCATGGTCTCTTTCGTGAACTGCGAGATCGCAACGGACAAACCTTTTTGGTGGTCACCCACAGCTTACCATTGGCCCGTCAGGCGGACCGGGTCCTGCAACTCCGCGACGGGCACATCACCGAAGTGGATCCGAATGGCTAATTCCATCGAAACCGCGAAGGAACTGCTGCATCGGTATTGGGGCTTTGACGCCTTCAAGCCGGGTCAAGAGGCCGTGGTTACTTCGATTCTTGAAGGCCGGGATACCCTGGCCCTGCTGCCAACCGGTGGCGGAAAATCTTTGTGTTACCAAGTCCCCGCTTTGGCGATGGACGGATTGTGCCTGGTGGTATCCCCGCTGATTGCCTTAATGAAGGATCAGGTGAGTCGGCTAAATCGTCAAGGCCTTTCGGCGGCCGCGTTGGTATCTGGTTTAAGCCCCATCGAAAGTGAAGCCATTCGGGTCCGAGCCGATCGCGGGGAACTCAAATTTCTATACCTTTCACCGGAACGACTTTCGGGCAAAGACTTTGTAACCCGCAGCCGGGGTTGGAAAATTGCCTTGCTAGCGGTGGACGAGGCGCATTGCATTGCCCAATGGGGACATGATTTTCGCCCTGAATACCAACGTATTGCGGCATTCCGAGAACAGGTGGGGGCCTTGGTTACGGTGGCCCTGACCGGATCAGCGACTCCAGCCGTTTGCGATGAAATCTGTGAACGCCTGGGGATGGTGAGGCCTGCTTTGGTTCGTCAAAGTTTTGCAAGGCCCATGCTATCCTACCGATGGCAAGAAACCGTCTCCAAGCATCAAGCCCTCGAAGACGCCCTTGGTGGTCTGGAGGGCAAGGCCTTGGTCTATGTCGGTTCGCGGCGGCACAGCGAAGAGTTGTCAAGATACCTGGCGAGCAAGGGTTACCCAGCCCAGGCCTACCATGCCGGACTGACACCCGAACAAAGAGACCTTCGCCAACAGACTTGGATGAACCATACCAAGCCTATCATGGTCTGCACAACGGCGTTTGGGATGGGGATTGATCAACCGGATGTACGCCTAGTCTTTCATTGGGACCCCCCTGAATCACCGGAGGCCTATTACCAGGAAGCCGGGAGAGCCGGCAGGGACGGGGGTCACGGGCTCTGTCTTTTGGCCTGGCAGAAGGCGGACCTGCAACAGGCACGCAAGCGAGTTGAGGACGCCTTTCCTCCCATCGTACAAATTCAACGAATTTATCAGGCCCTGGGGCAGTGGTGCAACCTGGCGGTTGGAGGTGGTCTGGAACAACGCTTTGCCTTTGATATTTCGGCCTTTTGCCTACGCTTTGATCTGGAACAACGCGTTGTTTACCATGCTCTTCAGATTCTGCATCGGGCCAATCTGGTCATGGCCGAAGAAGAAAGCCTCCTACCGGCCCGTATCCGATTCAAAGTGTCCTCCGCCCAACTTTACGAACAAAGGGTCCTGAACCCCACGTTGGACCCCTATATTGATTTGTTGTTACGAAAACATCCGGGCGTTTTGGATCACCCGGTCCGCTTTGACGAACGACGCATGGCCCGTGAATCCGGAACGACTACGGTGGCTATTTTGCAAGCGATTCATCGGTTGCAGGAACTGGATATGCTGGATTATACCCCGCGGTCGGATCAACAAAACCTCTGTTGGCTGAGTGAACGATTGCCCCCCAGTCATTTTTATTTGCCACCCCAGGCTTACAGCGACCTTCTCAAAGCCAGGCAAAGGAGGCTGGAAGCCATGATCGCCATGATCACAGGGAAAGGCACTTGCCGTAGTCGACTGATGCTCGCCTACTTTGGGGAGACCGCTGCGATGGATTGCGGGCGCTGCGATGCTTGTATTTCCGGGGGTGGAAGGTTCGAAGAAATGACCACCCAAGAATTTCAGGCTTGGGTGCTACAGGTGCGACCCTACCTCAGCGCACCCCTCCACCCGGCCGAATTGCGTCGAGCACTTGAAGCCAATGGACTGGTTCGTGGCCCGGAAGATTGGGAGCGACAGGCCAAGGCCCTCGCTTGGTTGGTCCAAAAAGGGGCGGTTGCAAGGGATGTTGATGATCGTTTGTTATGGAAGAACCCATGAAACCCATCTCCTCGGCCCCAATGACCCCGGCCCCTATGATCACCGATACGTCGCCCTTGCTGTTCATGGCCACCACCAACGACCAGTGGCAAGACCAACGCATGATGCGCTGGTGCCAAACCTTGGAGAGGGCCGGATGGAGGGTTCGTTGGATTGGCGTGGATCGGCACCGAGAGGTCCCTTTGCATAGCACGCCGCACCGAACCTATCAACGCCTGCGCTTATCACCCCTTCGAGGACCACTTTTTTACCTGATCTACAACCTTCGACTCTTGGTGGAGGCTTTGCGCTGTTCATCCGCGGTTTACCTTTCGGTGGATGCCGATACCCTTCCGGCTTTGCGCTTGGCGTCTTGGATTCGCAGGCGGCCTCTGTGGTGGGATGCCCACGAGTGGTTTACCGAAGTCCCCGAACTGAGCGGTCGACCCACCGTGCGCAGGGTATGGGCCGGATTAATTCGGCTCTTCCTGCGAGGTCATGTTCAATGTTACACCGTAGGTCCGGCCCTGGCCGAGCAATTCCAAAAAGACTACGGCTATCCCTTTCGTGTTTTGCGTAACATGCCCTCCCGCAACACCGACCCTACGGACACACTTGACACCCTCGATTTTCCCCAAGGCCCCTTTATCCTGTATCAAGGGGCCTTGAATCTTGGCAGAGGCCTGGAGGCCCTTTTGGAGGCCGCCGAAAGGGGGCTCCCTTGTCCATTGGTCCTGGCGGGTAGCGGGGATTTGGAGAGGAGCCTTCGTGCCACCGTTCAAAACCGCAGCCTCCATGGCAAAGTATTGTTCACCGGCCCCTTGCCCTCTTCTCAACTGCGTTCCTTGACCCAAAAAGCCTGGTTAGGCTTGAACCTTTTGGACCATCCCAGCCTGAGCTATCGTTACTCCTTGGCCAATAAGTTTTTTGATTATACGATGGCGGGCCTGCCCCAATTGGGGATGGACTTTCCTGAGTACCAAGCCCTGCTCAGGGACTATCCGGTGGGCTGGGGTTTGAAGGATTGCGAACCGGAAGGAATCGTCCGCTTTTGTTATGAACTCTGGAACCAGCCCGAACGAATGGAGGCCGCCCGTCAGGCCTGCCTACTGGCTGCGCAGGTTTGGACCTGGGAAAACGAAAGTCAACAGCTAATGGAAGAACTCCGCACCTTTGCCCAAAAGCAACCTAGGTAGGCACGCGACTCCCAAAAATCAGTTCACAGACCAGGCCTGCGTTTTGATTCGGGTCAAAATGAGCTCGGATTTCTCGATGACGCTGCTCCAATTGCAAACCCTCGATGGGCCTAGCCATGGCGATTCGCAGTCCTTGGGCCCAATCCTTATCGTTGTCGACCGTGGTCACCCAGCGGGCCCAGGGTAAGCCTTCCACCGCATCGCGATGAACCAGCACATGGCCGGTCCCCATCAACGCATGAATCATTTTGAGTCGGAGGCCTGCCCGTCCCTTGGATGGGATCACATGAACCGCCGCATTCTGGACCAAAGCGTCCAGGGCCGTATCATCGGGGGTATCCACCCATTGCAAACCGTTCATTGCTTGGAGTTGACGTACCAAGGTAATTGGGGCCTTGGATCCCGCAACAACCCAAGAGAATTCCGGGCATTGAGAGGCCAATCGCAACACATTCTGAACAGCTTGTTGGTTGTCCGGTATGTCCAACCGACCATGATACATGACATAGGGCGCGGCTACCTGCTGCCTCTCTATGGCAGGCCCGGCTTTGGGTGGAGCCAAACGAACAAAGGCAGGCGCATAAAAGGCGTTTAATCCTTCGTTCTGGTACAGACGGGTTTCCAAAGGGCAAAGGCTCATAACACCCGCCAAAGGTTGATGACTAGCCGCATTGGTGACCCAAAGCTCCATCCGACGCCAGCGAAATGATTCGATGTTATAGTATATTTTTTTGAATACGTTGGTTGCCGAATGCGCCTGCATTCGATAGTACTGGGATTCCCGGTTATGAGACCGAACCCAAAACCGATGGTGACCCAAAGCCGGCGCTGCCATACAGGCACAGACCTGCCATCCTTCCAGCAGAACATCCGGGGGGCCTTGGGCCAAGGCAAGGTTCAAGGCCGTTCCGCTGCGGGAGGCTACGGCATGGGGCTGCGCCGATAACCAAGTCATCAAGGCCTGTGGTCGGGGGTACCATCGAAGGGTTTCCACCCGTTGATGCCAATCCGGGAGGGCCCTGGCACCTGAACGGAGCTGGCGATCCAGCGTTGAGCTAACCCAGGCATGGATATGCAATTCCAGTCCAAGTTCCAGCAAGGCTCTGATTTTATAATCCACCTCGGCCGTGCCGCCGTACAAGGGAGCTATCGGCAGGTCAAAGAGGACCAGCTGCAGCGCATGCCTCGAACCCATCAACCGTTGTTCTCCGAAGGCGATTCAAATAGGATATTCCCCATGTCTTCCAAACGCCCCCCGGAACAACGCACAACGCGGGCCGGGAAACGATCCATGGTCATATAATCGTGGGTTGCCATCAAAAGGGCGGTCCCTCCACGGTTAATTTCCACCAGCAAGGACAAAACCTCTTCGGAGCTGTCCGGGTCCAATTGACCGGTGGGTTCATCGGCCAAAAGCAGTCCAGGGTTGTTCAGCAGGGCCCTGGCAATTGCCAAACGTTGCTGCTCCCCGCCGGACAGGCGATGGGGCATTTCGGCGCCCTTCCCGACCAGGCCTACCAAGGCCAAAACCTCTTCTTTGCGTTGATTGCGCTGCGTCTTATCCTTCCAACCGGTGGCCTCTAGCACAAAATCCAGGTTCGCATCGACTTTGCGATCCATGAGCAATTGAAAATCTTGGAATACGACGCCGATACGACGCCGCAAAGCCGGAATATCCTTACGGGACAGATTCAACAAATTTTGCCCCATCACCATCGCCCTTCGGCCTTGAATAGGAATCTCCCCAATCAGTGCCCGGACCAGGCTGGATTTGCCCTGCCCGCTTTTGCCGACCAAATAGACCATTTCACCGGCCTTGAGTTCCAGGTGTACCCCTTCAAAAAGAACGCGGGGGCCGTAAGCAAGGGTGATGTCCTCCAATTGAAGAACGGGTTCGCGGTCCATGGCCAAGGAATTTTGCTCGAATTTAAGGTTCTTTGGGGCAGAATCGTTTGGAAAACCTGCCCTGTTGCCTATTTTTAGGGTTTTAACCGGTTCCAAAACTCCTACCCGAACTCTTTGCCATGAACTTCCAACCTGCCAAGCTGCTGTGGGCCGTATGGGCTCTTACGATGGTTACCCCGCTTTGGGCCCAAAAGACCGCCCCCCTTCAGGTTTCCAAATCCGTTACAGAGAGTTGCCGCAACGCTTCCTTTCGGACCGTGCCAGCTTTGCCCTTCCGTGTGGGCGATAGCATCCCATTCAGCATCGTGATCGGGCTCAAGAATTTTGACTTTGACCAGAACACCCAGGTGGTGGTGACCCCAGAGGTCCACTATCGGAACAAAGCCGTGGCCCTGCAACCCATGCGTTTCAAGGCGCTGGCTAACCGCAATCTTAACCCTGAACTCTGGGAAGACACGGTCATGGCCGGTTTGGTCCGCCGCGGCGAAAACCTCTTTGAACATGCGGTTCAAGTCCCCTACGAAGAAGGGATTGAAAGCGCCACCCTCGAAGCTCGTTTCACGGTTATCGAAGGCAAGACCAGCCGGGAGCTACCCTTGGTCCGCATCAGTTCGGCGGGCTTTTCGAGTTTTGCTCGCTTCCTGGAGCCCACCTTGGAATTGATGGATTTGGATTACGAAAAAGAGAAACTTTGCATCAAAGAAATCCACACCATTAACTTTCCTGCCGGTCGTTACGAAGTAGGCGATGCCCTCAACCAAGGCGCTTTTCAACAATTGTTAGCCACTTTGCAAAGCCCCCGCGAAATTCTGGAAATCAAAATAACCGGTAGCGCATCCCCGGAGGGCGAATCATCCAACAACGAAAATTTGGCCTACAAGCGCATGGAGAACCTGAGCAAAACCATTGTTCGGGAATTGTTGGGCCGCAAACAAAACGCCATGGCTAGCTCGGAGGTTTTTGCCGATGGTTTTGTAACAACGCGTTGGGTTCAACAGACTTGGGATTCGATCGTTCCGATGTTGAGCGGTTTGCGCTCCTCAAATGCCCCCAAAATCAAAGCCGCTCTGGTGGCCGCCGAAGGCCAGGAAGCCAAAAAGAAAGCTGCCGAAAAATTCTCCTCTGATTACCAGCGCATGGTCAATGATTGGTTCCCCGCCATGCGTTCCTGTCGGGTCGAAATTCTTAGCACTCCCTCGGATCAAAGCATCTTGAACGACCTCAAAGCCTTTGCCAAAGGCTCCACCAAGAATCAGTGGCCCGCCACTCGCATGATTCAAATGGCCCTGGCCGCTGAGTCCGAACAAACCAGCATGGAATTGTACCGCAAAGCGGCTACTTGGTACCCCGAGGATTACCGGGCCCATTTCAAATTGGGCATGTTGCATTACCGTAACAACCGATTAACCGAAGCCGAAAATCGTTTTCAGCAGGCGGTTATCCTCAATCCCAAATCCGCAGAATCCAAGAACAACCTGGGGGCCACTCTCAGCCAACTCAATCGTTTTGGCGAAGCCATGTCCTTGTTTAAGGCCGCAGCCGTCCAAGGTCGTTCCAGTTCCATCAACCAATCCTATGTAGCAGCTCGATTGGGTCACTTTGGCGACGCTCTCGAAACCATGGACCAGGAACCCAGCCACAACCGCGCTCTTTGCCAAATCGGTGCCGGGCAAGCATACGAAGCCATTGCCACCTTGCAAGCCATCGAACCGCGCCAAGCGCTGACCGCCTACCTAACGGCTATCGCTGCAACGCGGATCAACGACATTGCCCTGGTTTGTGAGCAAGTCCGTATCGCCATTCAATCCGACCTCACGATGAGGGAATGGGCCAAAAAAGAAGCGGATTTTCATCCCTACCGGACCAACGCCCAATTCCGCGAGGCCATCAAATTGCCACCGGATTCCCAACGAGTCGGCAACGACTAAAGTCCTCGCTCGCTTTGGAATTGGGCTCCAACCTTTTTTGTTCGGTACCGGTAGCTCCCCTTCGCTCGGAGCCTAGTCATCGCAGCGAGCAGGTCAGCCAGGGCCTTTGGGGTGAGCAATTCACCCTATTAGGTCACGAACCTTCTTGGTTTCATGTACAATCCGTGGTAGACGGCTATACCGGCTGGATTTCGGAACGCCAATGCATGGTTCATTCCGATACCCTCAAAGACGATTGCCCGCGCGTTTGCAGTGATTGGGCCTTGGTCCAGACTCCCCCACCGGGCCCCGTTCGGTGCCTAAGTATGGGGAGTATTTTGCGACCTTTCCTGGGCTCGGCGGACGATCGTTTGATACGCGGTGCATCTTCCTTGATCTTGGATGAAAATCCCGATCCCCGGACCGTTCTTGAACGCGGGATGGCCTGGTTAGGGACCCCTTACTTATGGGGTGGCCGCAGTCGTTTTGGGGTGGATTGTTCGGGTTTGGTCCAAGTCCTTTGGGGCTCGGTGGGGGTCTCCCTGCCCAGAGACGCCTCGGAGCAATACCGCCTGGCCCCTTATTGCTATAAACTAGAAGACCCTCAGGCCTGGCAAGCTGGTCATTTGGCTTTTTTTTCGGAGAACAGCGAGCGAATCACCCACGTTGGTCTACTTATAGGGGATGGCCGAATCCTCCATGCATCCGGGAAGGTCCGTTTGGATCCAGTGAACAACGAGGGCATTCAGCCCGTGGACAAGCGTCCTACGCATCCTCACCGACTCGTAGGGATTGCCTCCTTTTATACGCCTTCCCTTCATCTTGCGTTCTAAAAGCGTTCGATTCTTCTTTGTTCCTCCTATTTTTGAGCCAAATTTTTACAAAATGAAAAACACTCGTTCATGGATCGGGTTCACCTGCCTTTTCTTGGGCAGCCTTTTCTTGGGATCCTGCGCCAAAGAATTCAAACTGGATTCCAACGCAGTGAACTACCGACTCAACGAAGCGCCTTTAACACTGCATGGCAACCGGGCTCAACTGGATGTAAATTACCAAATTGCCCCCAAAACCATCGCCAAGAACGGTGTAGCCGTGATGACCTTGCTCGAAAAAGACGGTGGTCAAACGAAGGTCAAATCCAGAGACCTCATTACCGGTCCCAAAGTCAAGGGAATGAACGGCACCAAGGCCGATCCCCTCAAAGAGACGGCGGGAACCCTCACCTTTGGTGAAACCATGAACGATAAGGCTCCCAATCGTTCGTACTTCCTGGAGGTGGCCTCCTTCAGTGGCTCCAAAAAAAATGTCAAAGCTGCCAAAGCCGCGATGGAAGCAGGCTCGACGACTCCGTGGCCTGCCAAAACCTATCGCTTCGATGTCATGCTCACCGAGGGCCCTAGCCTTCTCAGCCGGACGGCCACTTACACCTCCGCACCTCGTTCCATTGCTTCGGGCTTTGTCCCGGATACCGTTCAACCCTTTGAGGCGACCATTTACTTTGAACTGAACAAGTCCACGATCCGGGAGAGCGAACGCAAGCGCAAAGAGATTTTGCAACTGGTTAACTTTTTGAGTAAAACCAAAGAAATCCTCAAAATTGAAGTGAACGGTTACGCATCACCGGACGGCGAATTGCAGTTTAACAACGAACTGGCCAATGAACGGGCCGGTGCGGGTGGCAAGTTTGTAGTGGACGCGCTGCGGTCCAGCAAGGGCTTGAAGGACATCAATTACGATATTAACAACAGCAACCTCTACGTTCAAAACCAAGGAACCGAAGATTGGAAAGGTTTGCTCCAAGGGATTGAATTTGCTCGCATTCCCAACAAAGAAAAAGTCATCGAAATTATCCGTAATACTTCGTTGTCCAGCACCGAAAAGCAAAGCCAATTGCGTGCAATGACCGAAGCCTGGGAAATCATTACCGAAGAATATTTGCCCCCACTTCGACGAGCCAACATGGTCATTATGACCAAAGTAGCTCCCCGTTCCTTCGAAGAGCGCATGGAGCTCATTCGGGTTCCTTCCTCCGAAATTACCGCATCCGAAATGCTGGCAACCGCCGAACAAGCCGGTTCTCCTGCCATGGCTGCCGATATCCTCGAAAAAACCAAGCAGCGCTTTCCCGCCGATCACCGGGCCTATAACAACCTAGCTGTTATGGATATTCAAGGCGGTCGTTTCGAAACAGCCTCCAAGAATTTGGACGCTGCAGCCGAAGCCGCCCCGAATTCTTCGGAAGTCCTGAGCAACCAAGCCATGGTCGCCACCAATCTGGGTGATTGGGCCAAACTCGCCTTGGTGATCAAAAGAGCCCAGGCCAACGGACAAAGCTTGCCAGCATACGAGGCGGTGCTCCTGATCCGTAAAGGACAATACAAAGAAGCATTGCAAGTTCTGGGGAACCAACCCGCAGGTACCTTGCAAGCCCTGGCTCATATCCTCAACCGCGAGGATTCCAAAGCGTCTGAAGCCCTGAACGCCTTGGGTTCTTCAACCGAATCATCGGTTCTCTACCTGAAGGCCGTCCTTGCAGCCCGAACCCGCAACGCTTCCGAATTGGGAAAGGCCGTGCAAACCCTTTTGGCCGCGTACCCCGAATTCAAGGACAAAATCGCCGTCGATCCGGAATTTGCCGAATTGCGCAAAGAGATTCTTGCGACAACGAAATAGCCTATTCGGGCCGTGGATCCTGGGAGCCTTGGATGGCTGCCAAGATTTTGGACGCCATAGAGGGGCCTACGACCTGAGCAAGGGCCTCGGTACCGGCCAAGTAAACTTGTTCGGCCGAACCAAAAGCTTCCAATAATTTTCGAACGGTGATGGGTCCGACCCCTGGAAGGTTGACCAACTCGGAAGCCGTATTGCTTTTGCTGCGTCGGCGTCGATGATGGTTTAAACCAAATCGGTGAGCCTCGTCTCTCATTTGTTGCAACAAACGCAGGGTGGGACTCTTTTTGTCCAGCATCAGGGGATGCGGATCACCGGGTCTGAACAAAGCCTCCAGACGCTTTGCGATCCCGATCAGGGGAACATCGCCCAAGCCCAAGGCAGTCATGGCTTCGCGGGCGGCACTCAACTGGCCTTTGCCTCCGTCGATCACCACCAAACCGGGCAATTCTCCTCCCTCGGCCAAAATTCTTGAATAGCGTCGGGTAATGACTTCGTGCATACTCGCAAAATCGTCAATACCCGCACTGTCCCTTTGATTAAACAAGCGGTAATCCCGCTTGGAAGGCCTTCCGTTACGGAATACAACACAAGATGAAACCGTTTGACTGCCTTGAAAATGAGAGTTATCAAAACACTCCATAAGCGAGGGGACTTCCTTGAGCTGCAAGTCCTTTTGGACCTGCAACAGCAAACGATCCGAACGCGTGGCGTTTTGGCGTTGATCCGGGGTTTTAAGGGTTTCCTGCAAACAAAAGAAGGCGTTCTTGAGGCTGAGATCCACCAGTTTCTTGGGGTCTCCGCTGGCCGGAATACGGGCCCGAACACCCGGAAAAGGAGGGCTATCCGGCAATACATTGCAGACTATTTCGCGGGGCTCGTGGCGGTACCGTTCGGCAATTTCCAACATCGCCTGGGCCATTAGCCGCGATGAATCTTCCTCGTCCTCCAAAGCCAAGCGAAATTCGAGGTTGTAAGAACGGACCACAGCGCCGTTCAGGACATGCAGGTGGTTGACCACGGCGCGATCCCGGTGCCGGGCCAAGGCATAGGCATCCAAATCATGAATCTTGGTGCTGACCACAGTGGAACGGGCTTGGTATTTTTCGAGCATTTCAACCTGCTCCTTGATGCGGTGGGCTTCTTCGAAGGCCAATTGTTTGACCGCTTCTTGAAGTTGAACGCGCAGACTTTTGATAAGCCCGCCTAGATTGCCTTTTAACAATTGATGCACCGCTTCGGTGAGTTCTCGGTATTCCTCTTCGTTCTGCAATCCTGCACAAGGAGCCTTGCAGTTTCCCAATTGGTACTCCAAGCAAGGTCGGTAACCGGCCTTTTTGATATTGGAAGGGGACAAAAGCAGGGCACAAGTTCGAAGCGGGTACAATCGCCGTACCAACTCCAAAAGTGTGTACATGGCGGGGGGCGATGTATAGGGTCCGAAGTACCTGGCTCCGTCCTTTTGAACTTTTCGGGTCACCTCCAAACGAGGGAAGTGTTCGTTGCGCAGCACCAAAAACGGATACGTCTTGTCGTCCTTGAGTCGAATGTTATAGCGTGGCTGTAGCTTTTTGATGAGAACATTTTCGAGCAACAATGCATCGTGCTCGGTATCAACCACGGTGAACTCAATTCGATGGATCAGGCGAACCATCAAGCGAATGCGGTTGGGTGAGCGTTGTTCCAAAAAGTATTGGGAGACTCTTTTGCGCAGGTTTTTGGCTTTGCCTACGTAGAGCAAGGCTTCGTTTTTGTCAAAATAACGGTACACCCCCGGCGATTCGGGGATGGAATACTCCACCTGCTTGAAACCTTCGTTATCCATGAATCACGCCGCGATTATTCATCTCCGGGTTGGGGGAGCACCCTGGACTGAAACAGGCCACTGTGGAGAATGGTCTGGATCACCTCCCCGGGACGGACCTGTTGAGCCTCCCGGACCAAACGCCCGTCTTTCATGGTGAGGCTAAATCCTCTGCGCAGGACCGATCGGAAATCCAGGGCCTCCGCCTGCTTGCTCAGGGTTTCACAGCGTTGTTCCATCAAAGCCAAACGTTGAAGCAAACCGCGACGCAGTCTTTGTTCGCCTTCATCCACCCCTTGTTCCAAATCGTCCAGCATGGATAACAAGGCTGAACCTGCGCGTTGTTCCATACGAATCAATTCTCTCGATAATTCGGCCGCATCCGGCGTGGCCAATTCAGCGGCCGCCGTGGGGGTAGGAGCTCGCAAATCGGCAGCAAAATCCACCAAGGTCACATCGGTTTCGTGGCCCACGGCCGTAATCACCGGCGTCTGCATTGCGGCCACGGTTCGAACCAGATGTTCGTTGTTAAAACACCACAAATCTTCCATGGACCCCCCTCCCCTGGCCAAGATGATCAACTCAATATCCGGTCGGGCATCCAAGGCTTGCAGGGCCTTGATCAGCGGCCCAACCGCCGCCTCCCCTTGAACCGGGCTGGGCGAAAGCACCACAGGCATGGCAGGAAAACGCCTCTCAACCGTCCGATAAATATCATGAATGACCGCCCCGTCCGGAGAAGAAACCACGCCCAAGGCCGAGGCATAGGCTGGGATGGTTTTTTTGTGTTCTCGGTCAAAAAGACCTTCCGCCTGCAATCGGTTTTTGAGTTGCACAAAGAGCGCAAAAAGATCCCCAACCCCCGTAGCGCGCAACGAATAGGCCTGCAATTGCAAGGAACCCCGGGGCACATAGTGTCGGATCTCACCACCTAGGATGACCCGGTCTCCCTCGGAGGGTTCCACCTCCAGCAGACGGCGCTGGGCCTGAAACATAACGCAGGGAATTTGACTCCCGGCATCTTTGAGGGTAAAGTACAAATGGCCACTGCGGGCTCGGGTTAAACCCGCGATTTCTCCCTCGACCTGCAGGCGCCGAAAATAGGGGCTTCCTTCCAAGACGGATCGAAGCAATTCATTCAGACCGGTGACCGAAAGGGTGGCGTCGGTTGGTTGGCTCATGGTTCAAAGATCGCTGAACCGGATGAGCCCAACGCCACCTCCAAAATAGAGGGCCTTGACCTAATTTTGTCTCATGAATATGGAATCAAAGACCCCCCCCTCTTCCGGCAACAGCCCGGCTACGTCCATCCAAAAAGTTACCGTGGTCGGTTGTGGAACCATGGGCAACGGCATCGCCCAGGTTTTTGCAACCTGCGGCTACCATGTGGAGCTGGTTGACCTTTCGGCCCCCGCCTTGGAGAAGGCCATGTCCACCATTGCCCGGAATTTGGACCGGGTGGTTGCCAAAGGCAGCCTGGATCAAGAGAGCAGGGACGCCGCCCTGGCCCGCATTCATACCGGTACCAGCCTGGCCTCCGCAGCCCAAAATGCCGATTTGGTGGTCGAAGCGGCCACCGAAAATCGACAAATCAAGTTGGAACTGTTCCGGCAATTGGACCAATTATGCCCCCCAACTTGTATCCTGGCCACCAATACCTCCTCGATTTCGATCACCGATATTGCCGGGGCCACCGGGCGTCCCCCAAGGGTGATCGGCATGCACTTCATGAACCCGGTACCGGTCATGAAACTGGTCGAAATTATCAAAGGTTATAACACCGATCCAGCTGTTACCGCGACCATCGTAGAGGTGAGCCGTCGCCTAGGGAAAATCCCGGTGGAGGCCAACGATTATCCTGGATTTGTGGCCAACCGTATTCTGATGCCCATGATTAACGAAGCCGTGCATACCCTCTACGAAGGCGTGGCCGGTGTCGCCGAAATTGATACCGTCATGAAGCTGGGGATGGCCCATCCCATGGGCCCCTTGCAATTGGCGGACTTCATTGGGCTGGATGTCTGCCTTGCCATTCTACGCGTCCTCCACGATGGCTTTGGGCAACCCAAGTACGCGCCCTGCCCGCTCTTGGTCAAAATGGTCTCCTCCGGCAACCTTGGCGTCAAAACCGGTAAAGGTTTCTACGCCTACCAAGCCGGGTCCAAAGACCTGGTGGTGGCACCTGAATTCAACGGAAGCCTTTGATCAACCCTGAAACGGGTAAGGGTACGTGGTCGGGGGCAATAGGTTCTCCTTGATGGTGCGAGCCGAAACCCAGCGCAACAAATTGAGGGAAGAACCGGCTTTGTCGTTGGTGCCGCTGGCTCTGGCTCCGCCAAAGGGCTGCTGCCCAACCACTGCACCGGTAGGTTTGTCGTTCAAGTAAAAATTTCCTGCTGCATGGCGCAGTTTGGCGGTGGCCAAATCCAGTGCATAGCGATCCGTGGCCAATACAGCCCCTGTCAGCGCATAGGGCGAAGTGTTATTGCACAGATCCAAAACCTCCTCGTAGCGATCGGCCGGATAAACATAGACGGTCAGAACCGGGCCAAAGAGCTCCTCGCACATGGTCCTGTATTTGGGGTTGGTCGTCTGAATCAAGGTGGGTTCGACAAAATAACCTTTGGACTTGTCACAGCCCCCCCCAACGAGTACTTCGCAATCGGGATGCTGTTGGGCTTCGTCAATGGCCGCCTTCAATTTGTCAAAAGACTTTTCGTCAATCACGGCGTTGATGAAGTTGCTGAAATCTTCGACACCGCCCATTTTCATGTGTTGCAAATCAGCCCGGACCCTTTCCAATACCTCAGGCCATAACACATCCGGAACATAGGCTCTGGAGGCCGCGGAGCATTTTTGGCCTTGGTATTCAAAGGCTCCACGCGACAAGGCGGTGGCCACCACGTCCGCAGGTGCCGAAGCATGGGCCACGACAAAGTCTTTGCCACCGGTCTCGCCCACGATACGGGGATAGGACTTGTAGAGTCCGATGTTACGACCAATTTGCTCCCAAATTTGATTAAAGACACCCGAAGAGCCCGTGAAATGGATGCCTGCAAAATCAGGGTGCTTGAAGATAACCTCTCCGGCCACCGGACCGGGAACAGGCACCATGTTGATCACCCCGTCCGGTAAACCGGCTTCACGAAACAAGCGCATAAGCCAATAAGCAGAATAAACCTGGGTATTGGCCGGTTTCCAAACCACCGTATTGCCCATTAAGGCCGCCGAGCAGGGTAGGTTGGCGGCAATGGACGTGAAATTGAAAGGGGTTAGGGCAAAAACGAACCCCTCCAAGGGCCGGTACTCGACTCGGTTCCAAGAGCCCGGCAAACTCTCGGGCTGTTGGCGATAAATCTCGGTCATGTACCGCACGTTGAAGCGGAAGAAATCAATCAATTCACAAGCCGCATCAATCTCGGCTTGGTAGGGATTCTTGCTCTGTGCCAACATCGTGGAGGCATTGATCAAATCCCGGTAAGGACCGGCCAACAAATCGGCCATGCGCAAAAAGACAGCGGCTCGCTGTTCCCATGGCAACGCCTCCCAGGCCGGCTTGGCTGCTAGGGCTGCATCAATGGCCTCTTCGACATGTTCGGCGGAACCCTCGTGAAAATGACCCAACGTAAGGGCATGGTCGTGGGGTGGGGCTATGCGCCGGGTTTGTTTGCTGTGCACCTCCCGTCCCCCGATGATCATGGGGACCTCCACAGAACGAGAGCGTAGGTCCTGCAGTGTTTGTTGCAAAGACAAGGTCTCCGGAGAACCAGGGGCGTAAGATCGAACTTTTTCGTTAACGGCGGGGGGCACCGAGAAGATTCCAAAAGACATACACGATATTTAGACCCCAAAGGTACGAATCCACCTCATGAACCTTGAAAGCCTCCGCGATCTTTGCCTTGGTCTGCCCGACTGCACCGAGGACCTTCCTTTTGACGAAAATACCTTGGCCTTCAGGGCCCTGGGCAAAATTTTTGTGTTGACCGATTTGATCGAATCCGATCGATTCAACGCCAAATGCGACCCGGCCTGGGCCCTCGATTTAAGGGAACGCTATCCCAACGAAATTCTCCCCGGCTATCACATGAACAAAAAACACTGGAACACCGTCCGCATGGATGGCCGGATACCGAACCCCTTGTTAGAGGCCCTCGTGCGGCATGCCCATGCCCTGGTTCACCCGGTCTATCGCAAATCGGCCGGTAACTTTATACACCTCCCATGACCACGGCACCCCCATCGCAGGCCCAACCTCTGAACTCCCTGAGTCTGATCATCCCGGTGTACAACGAAGCCGGTCGGGTGCAGGCCTTGCTGGAAGCCTTGGCCAGGGTCCCATGGCCCAGCAGCCTCCAACATATTGAATTCCTGTTGGTGGACGATGGCTCCACCGACGAAACCCCCGCTATTTTGGAGGCCTGGTGCCGCGAACACCCCGAATACCGCCTGCTGAGGCAAAAGGGCAACCGTGGCAAAGGCGCCGCCATTCACCTGGGATTGAGGGAAGCCATGGGACAAGCCGTGGGCATCCAAGATGCGGACATGGAATTGCTTCCCTCGGATTGGCCGTCCATGCTGCAGGCCCTGGCCCTGCCCGGCATTGGTATGGTCAATGGATCCCGCTACCTCCCAGGCCTTTATCGACCCCTGCACAGCTACCGCCGGTACATCGCCAACAAATTATTTAGCTGGTTAACCTCCCTGCTGATCGATATCCGCATCACCGATATGGCCTGCGGTCACAAATTGTTACGAAGAGATTTGATGCTTAGTCTGGACCTCTGCGAAGAACGCTTTGGAGTCGAATCCGAAATTCTTATCAAAAGCGCCCGCATTCGGCGCAACCATATCGTAGAAATTCCGGTGCATTATTTTGCACGACATCAAGGCGAAGGCAAAAAATTCCGCACCGTGGATGGTCTGGGTATCCTTTGGAAAATTATTCGGTATAGCCTAGCCCCCTTACCTCCTTCGGCCCTTCGCTACCGAACCCAAGGCAACTAGGCTCCCAAATTTCTGCACGGCGACCCTGCCCCGCACGGGCAAGATCTCCGTTGGGTGGTACCGCCATGGCGTCCAGGCCTACCGGAAAGGAGCTTTGCCACCACACGGCCCGGTACCAATCCTTCCCGGTGGCATCCCAATGCAGAAGCGCAATGCGGTACTGCCAGCTCTGGTGGTACTGGAGGGCCACGGTATAACCCAAAAAAATCAGCAAGCCGATTCCGAACACCCAGCGCCGCAAAGCGTCCAAGGCCCGATGCTCGCCTAGGAGTGGACGGTGAATCCAGCCCATCAAGCGATGGACCACCCCAAGACCGGCTGGTACCAAGGCCGGGTACCATTCCACCAGGACCCTACCGCCCAAAGACCCCCCAAACCACCAAGACCACCACGATGCATAAACATAGATCACCAAAGGAAGGACCCCCGTCAGGGCAAAAGCCAGGGGAAAAGGCTCCGAGGCCAGCCTCCTCTTCCACCATCCCTGAATCAAGCAGGCCAATGCCCAGCACCAACCCCCGATCACCAAGACCATGACCGGGTTGTATAACAACCAACCTTTGCGGTAACTAAACAAAAACTCTTCTATCCGGGGATCCCCCCAAAAAAATCGCTCACCTTGGTACGAATAAAAAAGAAAATGACCCGTAACATATTTCCAATAAAGGGATTGCAACAAAAACGGTAATAAAAAAACAAAAAGCAAGAGGAAAAGATGACCTGCGCTGCGAGTCAGGCGCAGCCACCACCAACGCAGTGCCGAGCCACCGGTATAAAGCAAGGGCAAGAGCCCGGCGATCAAAAGAGTTGGACGTATCAAAACCAACATTCCCAAGGCCAAAGCCATACCCGCTTCATGCCAATTCGACGGCTTCGTTCCTTTCATAGCACGATGCGTACACCAGAGCAAAACCGACATCCAAAAAAACGAAAAGCTATGCGACATGGCCGGCTCGTAGACCAGGTAATTCCACAAATTGGTGGCCCCCACCAGCACCCAAAGGGCCAGCCCCACCATCCATGGACCCCAAAAGGACCTCAACCAGGAGCGAAGTACCCACAAACCCAAACAACCCCAAACGAATCCGGCCAAAGCAACGGCCGCTTGGTAAGGCCGACTAAAGCCATCGGGTTCATGACCCAAAACAGGAGCCAAAAAATGGGCCACCCCAAAAAACGGACTGATCATCAAGGCCACCCCCATGGTCGTCTTAATGACCTTGTCCCCTTTGGGCGTTGTTTCAGGCCAATAACGATGCCTATGCAAGTGGACATCCGCACGATTCGGATCCTCCACAAAGGTTAATTTGAGATCGTCCTCAATAAACAAAGCAGGCAAATAGGCGTAATACGAAAGAACATCCCAATAGATGGGGCGCAGGTTGGGTTTGCTTTCAGCGGAACGGTCCAAATGAACCCATTCAAAACACAAAACAAACTGCAACCCCAACAACAGCCAGACGGAGGGGTCGCGCCGCATCAAAACAATTTTTGCTGCTCTCCCCCGCTACCAGAACCTCCTTTGGCGCCGGGACCTCCTTTGCCATTGGCAGCAGCCTTGCGGCCTTTGGCAGGGGGCGGACCCACCTTTTCTTCGTTCCAAATATCCTGACGGTTCTTCTCTAACATGGACTTCTCGTCCTCGGTCAGGTCTTCGACCCCCATCGGATTCATCAATTCGGCGCTGAGCAGAGGCAAAGGAGTCAATCGATTCCCCAAGGCCTTCCAACCTTTGACCTCAATGAACTGATCCAATTCCAAAACCTTGCGGTCTTTTTTGCGGGTGGTCCCCCATTCGAAGGCAACGCGCGGTGCCGGATGTTGCCAGGCAAAGGCCGCTTTGGCTCCTTTGTCCTCGCTAACAAACCCAAACCGCTTCCCCTGGGTGGAGGTCTCAATCAAAAATCGCTTGATATACCAAGCCTTGGAGGACGGAACGTAATGACAAACATTCAAGGGGGTTTCGGGCAACCATTTGTTCAACAAAAGGAGCTCGGCCGTTTCAAAACGCCGCTGCAAAGAAGGCTCCAAAATTTCGTAGGACCCCTCTTCGTAAACCGCTAACAACAAATCTCCGGTGTTAAAATGACCCATAAAAACACCGCGACCGTCCTGGTTCAGGCGACCTACCGGCGGATCAAACCAGAAGGGCCTTCCCCCTAGATTGGAGCTGCCTTTTTCTTTAAAAACCACCTTTTTGATTGGGTATTTAGTCACTAAATTCCCCACGGCTGAGCGGTTTTTGATGGTTAATTCCGCAAAGTCAAAATCAAAGGCTTTGATATGAGCCCTGCATCCCGGATGCAACTGAATTTGAACACGTTCGGATTCAGCATTGGGGTTGCAAGACAAATACTGAACACGGGTATGCGGTGTTCCTTTGGTCAGGTCGTATTCCTTGTCCCGAATAATACCCCCAATCTGAAACCTCTTGACCAAACTATGGCCCGATTCCCCATCGGTGTAAATCATGTTATAGGCCGTTCGGTCATCCTGACGCCGGTAAAGGTCCACCCATAAAATATCCTTGCCCACGTAGGCCTTTTCGGATACCTTGGTCACCACGCATTTGCCGTCCCGGCGGATCACGACGATTTCATCCAAGCTGGAGCATTCTCCGACCAATTCTTCTTTTTTGAGGCCGGTCCCAACAAATCCTGTAGCCCGGTTCACATAAAGCTTCTCACTGGCCAAGGCCACTTGAGAGGCCTGGATGGTATCAAAGGTCCGAATTTCGGTTTTGCGTTCCCGGCCTTTTCCAAAATCCTTGAGGAGACGCTGATAAAAATCAATGGTATAGCCCGTCAAATTGGAAAGATGAAGCTCAGTTTCCTTGATTTGATCCTGAAGGGCCTTGAGTTGTTCGGTGGCTTTGAAGCTATCGTATCGGCTGATGCGTTTAATCTTGATCTCAGTCAAACGGACCAAATCATCGCGGGTGATTTCCCTGCGAAAACGTTTGCGATAGGGCTGCAAGCCCTTGTCAATGGCGTCCAGTACCGCCTCCCATGTTTCGCATTCTTCGATCTTGCGATAGATTCGTTCTTCGATAAATATCTGCTCCAGAGAGCCGGCATGCCATTGCTCGGCCAGATCGGCTTTGCGTAACAAAAGTTCCTGTTCCAGCAGGGACATCGTTTGGGCGGTATTGGCTCGAAGGATATCCGAAACGCCTCGAAACGCCGGGGTCTTGCCTTCGATAACACAGGCATTGGGGGATATCGAAACCTCGCAATCCGTAAACGCGTACAAGGCATCCACCGTCTGGTCCACCGAAACTCCTGCCGGCAACTGGATTTCAATTTCGACCCGCTCGGCTGTGTTATCCACGACTTTGCGGATTTTGATTTTGCCACTCTCGTTGGCCTTGAGGATGGAATCGATGATCCCCCCGGTGGTAGTCCCAAAAGGGATTTCCCGGATGATGAGGGCTTTTTTGTCATTCTCCTCGATACGAGCCCGGCAGCGGATTTTTCCACCACGGCTACCGTCTTGGTAATGAGAAGCATCCATCAAGCCCCCTGTCGGAAAATCCGGCAGTAAAACAAAAGACTGTTTACGCAAGATGCGAATCGATGCCTCGATGAGTTCGATGAAATTATGGGGCAAAACGCGGGTAGCCAAGCCCACCGCAATCCCCTCTACACCCTGCGCCAGCAACAAAGGAAACTTGGCTGGCAACGTAACGGGTTCCTTCTTGCGACCATCGTAGGTCATTTGCCAAAGTGTGGTCCGGGGATTGAACAAAACCACCTTCGCAAATTTGGACAAACGGGCCTCGATATAACGAGAAGCGGCGGCCGAATCCCCGGTACGAACATCCCCCCAATTCCCCTGGGTTTCGATCAAAAGATCCTTTTGGCCCAAGCCAACCAAGGCATCTCCAATCGCAGCGTCTCCGTGGGGGTGGTACTGCATGGTCTGACCGATTAAATTGGCCACCTTGTTGAAGCGACCGTCATCAATCACCTCCATCGCATGCAAAATTCTTCGCTGAACGGGCTTGAGTCCATCCTCCAAAGCGGGGACCGCTCGTTCTAGTATAACATAGGATGCATAATCCAAGAACCAGTCCTCGTACAGGCCAGCGACCGGTTTGTGTACCACATTACTGGCATGATCCGGCACCGGGGGAGGTGGAGGTGGAGATGATTTACGAGCCAAGGGTTGGGGTTTTGGGCGACTGCGAAGATAAACCCGCAAGCCAAGGTTGCACAATCCAACCCAGCAAAGGGACGGCCAACGCACCCACCGCGTTTAGCCACAGGTAGGGAATTTCCGCCCCAAAATAAAGGAGGAGTACCAAGGCTTCCGTTAACAAGGCCGCGAGAAGAACCGAAGGGGCCCGCAGTCCCTTGCTAAAAAAAGCGCTTAGAAAAATTCCCAGGATGGTCCCGTAGACCAAGGATCCCAACACATTGACCGCTTCGATCAGGGTCCCCATCCGATCCGCAATCAAGGCAAATCCCACCGCATACAACCCCCAAGCGAGCGTAAAGAGTCGGCCCATGGCCAGGGCTCTGGGGCCTTCTGGTGAATGACCGGTCCATCGGGCATAAAAATCCACCAGCGTGGTCGTGGACAAGGCACTCAATTCGGCCGCAGTGGAGGACATCGAGGCGCAAAACACCATCGAAATCAACAAACCAACCAAACCAACGGGTAAAAAATCCAAGACATAGCGGATGAAAATAAAATTGGTATCCGAGCCGTCATCCCCCGAAGCAATGGACTTGTTCCGCTCACTCACCAACGATTGAATGGAATCCAATCGAGCTGCGCTACGTTTGAATTCCATACCCAAGCTATCCTTGCGTTGGGGATAAGTTGCAGCCCGCCAAGCCTCGGCCGTCGCTCGGCGGCGAAGCGCCTCCTGCTCAAAGAGAACCCGGTCATGGGCCGCCACCCGTTCGGGGTGTTTGAAATTCAAAGGCGGCGTCTCAAACACATAAAAAACATACATCAAAACACCCAGGCCCAGAATCATCAATTGCATGGGAAGCTTGAAGAATGCATTAAGCATCAAACCTTTGCGGCTCTGACTTAGGGATTGCCCGCCCAGGTAACGTTGGACCTGACTTTGATCGGTCCCAAAATAGGATAACATCAAAAATCCACCCCCGACCAAGCCAGTCCACAAGCTATATCGATCGTTCCAATCCAGGCGCAGGACCAAGGCCTGGGTTTTGCCGGCCAAGGCCGACAGTTGCAAGGCATCGGAACCACTCCAATCCGATGGTAGGCCGCGAAACATCCACCAACCGGCCAAAACCATGCCCAGAAGGATCACCGACATTTGGAGTAATTGCGTACGGGCAACGGCCCTCGAACCCCCACTTAGAGTATACGCCAAGACCACCGATCCGGTTAATAGATTCGTCCATAACAAATCCCAACCAAGGGCCGTACTCAAAATCAAAGCCGGGGCGTAGATGGTCAGACCGGCCGCCAAGCCCCGCTGGGTCAGAAACAAAAAGGCGGCCAATCGGCGCACACGACCGTCGAAGCGGGTCTCCAGGTATTCATACGCGGTATATACATTGAGCCGGTAATAAATGGGCAGGGCAACCACCGAAAGGACCACCATCGCCAAAGGCAAACCCAGGTAAAATTGAATAAAGCCCAGGCCTTCACGGTAGGCCAAACCAGGAGCCGACAAAAAGGTGATCGCGCTGGCCTGGGTGGCCATAATGCTAAGTCCTACCATCCAACCCGTCTGTGAACGTGAGCGTAGGTAGGATTCGGCCTGACCTTGGCGGCTCATGGACCACAAGCCATAGGCCAGAATAAGGCCTTGGCTACCCAAAAAAACCAACCAATCCAGCGTACTCATGAACCAAGACGGGTCAAAAAAGCCAACAAACCCACAAAAGCCAACCAAAACAAGGCCAGGGCCAGGTACCAGCGAGGCCAGGGGTTCGGACCGCCCGAATCCTTCGCTGATGAGCCCGAAACCTTTTCGGTCTCAGGGTGCATATTCCACCAGGTTTTGCAACAAACGAAACGCGCCCGGGACTCCCTGAGGGCATTGACGAAACAGCGACAAGGCGCAATAAACAACCGTGCCTTTTCCGTAACGACCGACCAAGAGCGATCCCTTTTGTTCCTCTTCCCCACGGTCGTTCATACCCAACAAGGGGGTCCAGGCAGGATCCCATTGCTGCGCAAAATACAAACCTCGTTCTTGAACCCAACCTTCAAAATCATTGGATAACAATTGATTGGGCTTGTTTAACAAGGAATGATTTGGAACCAAAAAGCGAACCTCGGCCTGTTCCTCGGTGACACGCGATCGACCCAACTGCAAGGGAATGGGCGTCCATTGTTTTAACAACAAATTGGAGGTCGTTTGGTATTGAATGAGCAGATGTCCTCCCTGGGCCGCATAGTCCGTGAGCATGGGCTGAATCCGGGAGAGGTATCGGCAGGTATTGTAAAAGCGAACTCCCAGCACAATGCTTTGACAGGTCTTGAGCAAAGCCGGGGTAGCGGTGGCGGGATCCAAGTCCACCACACGGTAACCCATTTGGGCCAAGGCGGTCATGGTCTCATCCCCGGCACCCCGCAGGTAACCAACCACCTTTCCCGAGGATTTTTGATGCAAGCGAACCACCGTAGCCTCCACCGGAACCACCCGGGTCTGGATTGGAATGTGCCCGTACTCAAGACGCACCACCGAGGCCAATTCCTGGGGAATCCATCGGCCCTGAACCGAACGGTACACGGCAGGCGTCACGATACCCCCCTGACCTCCCTCCCGACCTACGGTCGTCAAAACAGCTTCCCAGGTATACAGGGAATCGGGGCGCGGGTTCAGGAGAAGAGGCGGCTCCGATACCAATCGCCAACCTTCGGGCCAACCCGCCAGGCCCCAGCGAAGGGTATCCGTCCTCTTGGGGGCTGTCGGACCTCCCTCGATCCGCAGCGACAATCGAAAACGTAATTCACGGACCCCATCGGGTACGACCAACTGACGGGGCTCCAGGCCAAGCTGCCAAGCAGGCACCACTTCCATCGGACGGTAGCGTTCGCCCAAAACAGGATCCGTCCATTTGTAGAGCAAAGGCGTACGCAATGTTACGGGAATCTCCATGGCCCCGATCGACCACGACCAATGCGATTCCACCATCAGGGATGGAGGCGACTCGGGGCGATGAGATCCAAAATCAGGCACCGAATAATGCGCGGAGCGTGGACCCTCTGCTTTCCAGAAAGGACCGGACATGGGCATGCCCTCGGGCAATGCTGCTCTGAAAACGTAGCGATGGAGGGAATCCCCCAAATCGTTGGCCGTAGGCGCTGTCTTTCCATCCCAAAGGGTCCGTTCCTGACCGTTGGGCCACAAGCCCCACAACCTCAAACTTAGCGGTACCGCCTTCACGGTGGCCGATGGATTGCGACGCAAAACCTGCCATTCCCAATTCAACGAATCACCGGGGACCACGGCAGGTTGAGTGGCCACGGCCTCCTCCCATAGGCCGCTGATTTCAACCAATAAACGATTGACTTTTTCTTTGCGCTCCCTTGCCAAAAGTCGGTCTTCATCGGAACGTGTGGGGTCCTCAAGAATTCGGTTCAAGAAGGGCAGCATCGGTGCCAGGCCCTTGAGCCAAGCCTCGGTGTTTTCGGTTTCCAACAACGCATACAAACCGCGAACCTCTCGTGTCCATTCATCCCAATCCGTCGAAGCTGTTCCGTTCATGACCGATCGCTCCAACCCTTCCAAGGGATCATGAATGGCCGAATCCCCGGCCAACCACTGAAAATATTCCCGCTCCGTACCACGCTGACGGGCCGCCCCAAAGCCCTGACTTTGGTGCATGGAACGACTTTCGGCAGCCAATTCACCGTAGGACCGACCCAAGCGTGGATTGTAGGTCCCCACATCGAGGCTCAGCAAACCGGTTTTGTCGTAGTCCTGACGACCGTAAAACCACCAGCTGGTGTTCCACACCAAGCGGGATGGTTGCCAGACACGCACCTGACTCAATTGCTCTGGAAAGCGATTGCTATCACCCGCTGCAAAAAAAGCCTCCACCGCCAATTGGGCCGAAGCGGTATGATGCCCGTGGGTTGCAGCCGGTAAAGGACTAAATCGCGTGACCAGGAGGCGGGGCTTAAAAAGCCTGATGACCCATACCACATCCGCGAGGACCTTTTCACGGTCCCAATGTTGCCAGGTCTCGTCCGGATTCTTGGAAAAACCAAAATCATTGGCCCGCGTAAAAAACTGCTCCGCACCGTCCACCCTGCGGGCCGCTAACAATTCTTGGGTACGAATAATTCCCAAATCGTATTCGGTATGATCTCCTAGGAGATTTTGTCCGCCATCCCCCCTGGTCAACGAAAGGTACCCGGTTCTCCAACGCTTATGGCGAGCCATAAACGCCAAGAACCGGGTATTCTCGTCGTCGGGATGAGCAGCGATGTACAAGACCGATCCGTCCACCCCCAATCCCCGAATTTCTTCGCGGATTTGATCACGGGTCCAACCGGGACGATAGCCAAAGCCACCCTGTGCCATTCCACCAAGTGGAGATGCCAACAGAAAAAGGAGGAACCATACGACCCAGAGCCTGGGCCGGCTCCAACGGTCGGTGCAAGATTCTTGCCTCAATTATTTGCGCTTCTTTCCGGCAGGGACCATGGGTCCGGCTGCTTCGTTCCAGGCCTTCATGTTTTTGGCGATATCGCCCGCATAGCCCTGGTACCAATCCGAATTCTCGGCCTCGCCTTTGATACGAGCCTGATCAGCCTGATCAGCAGCCAGTCGGAATTCAGCCCGCGCTGCATGCACCCTGGCCAAAATCCAGCGAGGGTAAAAATGTTCGCCGTTCAAACGCACCGCCTTTTGAGCTAACTCGAGGGCATAGGCCGGATCGTTCCCGTTCTCCAATACAAAGGCCGCAGCATTCGCACAGGGGTACCAATCTCCGGGGCGGTCGACAAAGAATTTGCGAACATTGGCCATGCCCAAGCTCTTGGCATCGGACTGAATGGGGAGCGTCCAGGTCGTAGGTCCCCAATGCATCCGCAACTGGGCCGAAGACATCCCGATGTACTCCAGGCTGTATTGCAAGCGCTCGGCAAAGGAGGGTGCCGGGGCAATTTGGACTTCGGTCCGAACAATGTCCAGACTCTCTTTGAAATTGGTGGACCCCCATTGGCCCTCGTTGCTGTTCAAGGCCAAAATCCAAGGTTTGTCAGCGCGTGGAATCAAGTACAAGGCATACTTACCGGCCTTGAGGGTTTGTCCACCCACCTGAACTTCGGTGCTAAAGGAAATCCAAGTGGCCGAATTGGCTCCGCTTCTCCAAATTTCATCAAATGGAACCAGGCTACCCCACAAAGCGCGGCCGTTAACGCCCGGAGATCCATAATCCACCTCGATATCGGTCACACCCATCGTGAGACGGGCCCCGCAACGGGGGGAAGGCTGAGGCAAGGCCAATTGGGCAGAAGCTGGCAAAATCATGGCCTGCCCAAGGGTTAGCAAGAGGAAACCAGATAAGGCGGTTAAGAATTTCTTCATGGATGTTTTTTTTTCAAAACTAAGGCAAAGCAGGGCACCTTCGGGGTCGGTCCCCTCCCTTGCTTTTATTTTAGGGGCATGAAAAATGAACTGGTCCTGGTGGACACCCAAATCCGACCCGGTGTCGCTCTGTTGCGCCTCAACCGGCCCAAAGAACTCAATGCCCTGAATCTCCAATTGATGGCCGAATTACGAGATGCCCTGGCCATCCTGGATAAGGACGAAAACGTACGCGCCATGGTCTTGACTGGCAACGAAAAAGCGTTTGCGGCTGGAGCAGACATCCATCAGATGTCCGGAAAAGGGGCCATTGATATGTTATTGATTGACCAATTTGCGACCTGGGAACAAATTCGTCGCCTCAAGAAGCCATTGATTGCGGCTGTTTCAGGCTTTGTACTCGGGGGTGGCAACGAGTTAGTGATGCATTGCGACCTGGTGGTCGCTTCCGAAACCGCCCGCTTTGGGCAACCCGAAATCCTCTTGGGTATCATGCCGGGTGCCGGCGGAACCCAACGTCTCACCCGGCAAATTGGCAAGGTGAATGCGATGGAAATGGTCTTGACTGGGCAACCTGTTTCGGCCAAGCAAGCCTTGGCCTGGGGCTTGGTGAACCGGGTGGTACCGGTTGAGGTGTACCTGGACGAGGCGTTAAGGTTGGCATCTGAAATAGCCCTGCGGGCCCCGTTGGCCGTTCGGCTAGCCAAAGAATCCGTCCTCAAGGCACAGGATAGCAACCTCAGTGAGGGCTTGGAATTCGAACGCAAGAATTTCTATATGCTCTTTGCCAGCGCCGACCAAAAAGAAGGGATGGACGCCTTTGTAAACAAAAGGCCCCCCCAATTCACCGGCTCTTAGGAACGAAATCCAAAAATACCCAAAGCAAGAATTCCAAAATAAGCCATCATCCAGATGGCATAAAACCCGGCGGCGCGGTGCAAGGGTGCCCGGCTTCCCGTTACTCCCCCCCAGGCCATACCTCGTAACATCAAAAAAGCAATCATCCACCAAGCCAGGTAATTTTGGAGAGGGGCTACCACCAAAGACCCAGCCCAACCTTGCATCGTTGTTTTCTGATCCCAGACCCAAAAGCCCAATCGCGTCGCGCCGGGTTCAATCAAAAGATCCATCCCCATCACCAAAGCGCCCCCCAACACATCCCTCAACCACGATGGGATAGGGCTGCTTGTTTTGGACGGTAACCATCCACGCACCGCCCAGACCAGAACAACCCAATTCAAGCCAATGAGCGGGGGAACCCCCCACCACCGAGGCCCTAGCCAAGGACCGTAATGATAGGCCCCAAATACCAAGCCTGTTTTCACACCCAACCATTCCATGCTCCAACCAAAAGCATAACACCAAAAAACAACCATCCAATCCCGCGGATGGAAGGCCTCGCGATCGGACCACCCCACCCACAAAGCACCCAGGCTGAGGACTGGAAAGGTCATCTTAACAAAAAACCAATCAAAAGGCGTAAAGATAGTCCCCAAGGCCCCGCACCCAAAAATGAGAGGCCACCACCAACGATAACGCCACGGGCTGTTAAGCAACCTCACTGCCTGCGTGGGGCCTTATTCCGATGAATGAGAGCGATGCTTGCCTTTGGACTTATGCAAGCCGTCCATTAACCAACGCGTGGCAATCTGTGCCGAATGCAAGCAAATGGGAATACCACCGCCTGGATGCACCGATCCGCTGCAAAAATACAACCCGTGAATCCGAGGGTGCTTGTTGGGATAACGCCGAAAGGCCGAAAAAACAGAATTGGAATGAGGTCCGTAAAGAGCGCCTGCATAACTACGGGTTGTTTTTTCGAAGGTGATAGGCGTCATAACATTCTCATCTACAATCAAATCCTCCACATTCACCTCGAGTTCCGAAGATAACCGCGCAAGAATACTGCTGCGGGTAATTTGGGAAATTTTCTCCCAATCTTGTTTTTGATCGCAGGGCATGTTCACCATAACAAACCAGTTTTCGTGGCCATCGGGTGCATCGCTCTTGTTCAACTTGGAGCTGACATAGAGATAAATCGTGCTTTCCTGAGGAGCTTGTTTGCTACCTATAGCCTCAAATTCCCTGCGGTATTTGCGGGAAAAAAACAAATTATGCAAATCGAGCTGCGGGAAAGAACCCTTGATACCCCATTGAAAAACCATGGCCGACATCCCCAAGTCCTTGGCTTTCATTTTGGGCTCCAGCAAATCCCTGGAAAATAGATATTCCTTGGCATAGGCAATATCCACCGCCGAAACCACCCGGTCAAACGGAATACGTTCCCCGTCCACTTTAACACCCAAGATACGGTTTTGGAAAACATGAAATCGTTCAACTTTGGTTCCCAAACGAACCTCCACGCCAAGCTCTTCGATGAGCTTCTTCAAGGCATCCCGAATGGCGATCATCCCACCCCGAGGATAATAGGCCCCCAGGCCGTATTCCACATGGTTGATAAGGGCAAGTGTTCCGGGAGCTTTGTAGGGATCGGAACCATTGTAGGTCGCCACCCGCGAAAACAACTGGGTCGTACGTTCTCTGTCAAATGCCGAACGATTGAACTCGTACAAACTCTGGAAAGCACCCACAAATGGTAGGGCGAAAAGTTTAAAGAAATTGGAAAAAGACCAAAGGTCTGAGCGACGGTGGATGGACTTTCGCAAGAAAACAGGAGCTGTCAGGTTGTATAACCATTGAACCTTCTTGAAATACTTCCGAACCTTTTCGGGGTCTTCGTTGAATTTATCGTAAAGTTCGATCCCTAGCTTTTCTTGATCGGCCCAAGCATCCACATAAGTCCCCTTACCGTAATGGTAACGTGTGATCAAATCGAGCTTGTCGTATTGGAGATAGTCCCTCAAATCCTTGCCACAATCGCTAAACAATTCTTCGAGGGTTTCGGGCAGCGTAAACAAAGACGGCCCGCAATCAAAGCGAAAACCGGCGCTGTGGCGATCGCTCAATTTGCCTCCCAGGGTATCGTTGGCCTCAAAGAGGACCACCTGGCAACCGGATGCCGCCATTCGGGCGGCCGATGCCATCCCGGCAATTCCGCCCCCTACAACGGCAACGCGGGCTTGAATTTTGCGGTGCCTATGGGGGCGCCTCGACTTTTCGGAGATAGGGGGCATGGTCTACGGAGGTTCGAATTCCCGAAATTAAAAGGTATTTCGAACTCTTTATTGGACTTTACCCAAAAAAAACACCCAATCCAAATCACCCTTGGGGCCCGCGTTCCGGATTTGCTCTGGACGAAGCGCCGCACGGGCCCGAACCAAAAACGCTTTATCCTCCCCTTTATGCTTGGATAGGCCCAACCAAGCAGGTATTTCGCGTTCGAACACCCAGCGCAACAGTCGCCAACGGGGGTTGGTAGGATCCTCTGATACCGCCCGATTCAAATCTTCGACCGCCGCCTTGGCCCCGCTGTATTTCTGAACGGTACCCTCCATGGAAGGGACTGCCAGACCTCGGTAAGCCCCCCGGTAGGCGATGGGCACCCGACCCATCCCTCCTGCTTTGGCCATTAATGCATGGTATTCCTTCTCGGTAAATCCAGAGGAAGCCCACTCAAAATAACAAAACAAAGACCAAGCCTGTTGATTCAAACAGGCTGTATTCCCTTTGGATTTGGAGGGAACCGGAGCCAAGGCCATGAACACGGCGCTGACCCCAACAACCATTAACTTAAGCGATGCTCGAGCACCGAATAGCATAGAAGTGCGGCTTTTTCGGCATTGGAGATCCGAATTCGTTCCTGCAAGATTTGTTCGGAACTGGAACGCTGTATTTTCCGAAAAAGATTGCGGTAAAATCGGTAAGCAGTGAGAACGCCAATCCGAGCCCCTTTGGGCAAACGGCGAATGGCATCGTACGCGCAACGAAAATCCTCTTCAATATCCTCTTCGATTTCGCGCTTGGAGCGCTCATCCAAATGCAGGCCCAGGTTCAAATTCGGGAAATACGTGCGGCCCCGGTTTTGGTAATCATCCTTGAGATCTCGCAGGAAATTTACTTTTTGGAAGGCCGCCCCCAAAGCCCGGGCACCCTCCTTGAGTTCATCGTAAAGTCCTGGTTTTTCGGCACAAAAAACACGCAAACACATTAAACCTACCACCTCTGCCGAACCGTAGATATAATTCTCGTAGGATTCCTTGGCATAGGTCACTTGGTCCAGGTCCATCGCCATGCTATCCAAAAAAGCATCGATAAGTTGTATTTCGATGCCGTAACGCTTCACGGTTTGCACAAAACAATCCAAAACGGGGTTGAGGCTGATTCCTCTTTCGAGGGCCAGATAGGTATCCCTGCGGAATTCTTCCAGAAGGGTGGTTTTGTCGTAATCGTGGAATGTATCGACAATTTCATCGGCATACCGAACAAATCCGTAGATGGAATAAATCGGAGCCCGAAAGGAGGGCTGAAAAGCCAAAATACCCAGCGAAAAAGAAGTGCTGTATTGCCGGGTAATCAGCCTGGAGATAGCGAAGTTGGTTTCGCGGTACAAATCCATCATATCGGTAATTTGATTGTAAGCTAGGACATTTTATAGCGCTTGCGTCGTTTTGTCCTGATTTAGTGAAACAATTGAAGGAGCCAATGGTTTGGATTAGGCCTTCAAAGGATGTTCTTTCATGAGTTCCCCGGCCACCACCTGGCCCGAAATCAAGGATGGAGGAACCCCGGGACCGGGCACGGTTAACTGCCCACAGAAATACAGGTTGGACAGGGATTTGTGCTTGAGGGATGGTTTGAGCAGGGCGGTCTGAGTCAGCGTATTGGCCAGCCCGTAGGCGTTGCCCTTGAACGAATGATAATCCTTGACAAAGTCCCGATGAGCATAGGATTTGCGGTAAACAACATGGCTGCGGATGGCCTGCCCGGTCAAGCGTTCAAAGCGATCCATAATGAGGTGGTAGTACTTTTCACGCAATTCCTCGGTGTCTTCCAGGCCCGGAGCCAAAGGAATCAAAATCACCAGGTTTTCCATCCCAGCAGGGGCCACCCCCGGGTCGGTTTTGGAAGCAAGAGATGTATAAAAAAGCGGCTTGCTGGGCCATTGAGGATGGGTGTAAATTTCCTCGGCATGCACTCCAAAATCTTCGTCAAAAAACAACGTATGATGGGTCAACCCCTCCAAGGGCTTGGAGAGTCCGATATAAAACAAAAGACTGGAGGGCGCCAACACGCGGCTTTCCCAATACGAAGCCGAATAATTCCGGTGGTCAGGTGGCAATATTTCCTGATCAAAGTGACGGTAATCCGCCCCAACAACCACCGCATCCGCTTCGTATTCGTTATCCATGGTTAACACCGAACGAACCCGACCACCTTGGGATTTCACAGATTTAACTTCTTGATTGTAAATGATTTCCACGCCTAGTTCTTGGGCCAGCGAAACCATCCCATCCACAATCTTGCCCATACCGCCCATGGGGTACCAGGTCCCCAGACCCAGGTCAGCGTAATTCATCAAGCTGTACAAAGCCGGTGTGTTACGGGGCGTAGCTCCCAAAAAAAGAACAGGGAATTCCATCATCTGAACGAGGTGCGGATGTTTGAAATGAGCCCGCACGTGGGATGCCATCGACTTGAAAACATCCATTCGTAACACATCCCATATCAGTCGAGGACTCAGAAATTCGCCCAAGCTGCGACCCGGTTTGAAAACCAAATCCCGGATACCGACTTCGTATTTGTAGGCGGCCTGTTTCAAAAAGGATCGCAACTTCAAACCCGCGCCCTTTTCGTAGGACTCAAAGAGAGCTTCCAGGGCTTCAGCTTGAGCAGGAACCACCAAGCGCTGTTCCGGCCCGTAAACGATGGTATAGGCCGGGTCCAAACGAACCAGTTCATAATAATCGGAAACCTTTCGGCCAAAAAGCCCAAAGTACTGCTCAAAAACATCGGGCATCCAATACCAGGATGGACCCATATCAAAGCGAAAACCCGCTTCGCTGAGAACACGGGCTCGGCCTCCGGATTCACTATTCTTTTCAAGCAAACGTACGCGGTAGCCCTTGGAAGCAAGGACCGAGGCCGCCGACAATCCGGCGAAACCCGACCCCACCACCACGACTTTAGGGGAGGTTGATGTTGAATGGCTCATGTTCTTAAAACAAAAACACGGCCAAATGGCTTGAAATGTTGAAAAAAAAGACGGATGGTCCCAGCGGGCCCCGTGAAACTAGGCTGCGTTCAACCCGTACTGGTCCCCGTAGACCGATAATTTGCGCTTGAGGACCTTGCGAGCCAAGTGAATACGGGTTTTGACGGTCCCTATGGGAATTCCAAAACGATCCGCGATGTCCTGGTATTTGTGACCCTTGAAATTGAGCATAAAAGCTTCCCTGAGCTCAAAGGGCAACAAGGCGATGGCTTTGTTGAGATCATCCATGACCATTTTGGATTCGGCTTGGTTGGGAATCCGCTGGCTGGGCTGGTTGATATAGTAATCTTGGTCGGTTTGATCGCTGAAGGTATTGCGCTTGACTTTGCGGCGGTAATTGTTAATGAAGGTATTCTTCATGATGGTGTACAACCAACCTTTGAGGTTGGTATCCGGCGCAAACCGGTCCCGGTTCGAAAAAGCCTTCAGGTAGGTTTCCTGGAGTAAATCGTGGGCTTCCTCTTTGTTTTGGGTCAAAAACAAGGCATACCCTTTGAGGGCGAGGGCGTGGGTAGCGACCTGGTCGGTGAAGTTGGTATCCATTTGTTTAACCTTTTGGGCGATTAGTTAAACAAACTTACAAGAAAATTTCAAAATCCAAGCGTTTGTTGAATTTTTCTTGAAAAAAGTTAAACAAACCTGAATTGTAGGCCCCTGGCCCCCCATCGAGGCTCTGCTACATTCCTGAGCCCATCATGGCCTCCATGCTGGTCCAGGGCAAACCAAATTTTTCACCCAGATAACGCTGGGCCAAAAGACCTTGGTGACAATAAACACCCGCACGCAGTCCGGGCTCCAGCCACAAACAGGTCTCCATCCCCCCCCGTTGCCCGGCTTCCAATAGGATGGGGGTCATAATATTGCTAAGCGACTCCGAAGCCGTCTGCGAAACCCGGGATGGAATATTGGGCACCCCGTAGTGTATCACTCCGAATTGCTCAAAAACAGGACGGGTATGGTTGGTGAGCCTGGAAGTCTCAAAACAACCACCGTGGTCAATGCTCACATCGACAATCACCGAACCTGTTTTCATGCCGCGGACCATGTCTTCGGTCACCACCATGGGGGTGCGACCATTGCGGGCACCCATCGCCCCCACGGCGACATCGGCCATGGCCAGTTGCTCGGCCAACAAGCGGGGGTGCAGTACCGAAGTGTACACCGGGCGGCCCACCAGAGCCTGCAAGCGACGGAGCCTCCGCAGAGAATTATCAAAAACCACCACCTCACTCCCCAATCCAAGGGCCGCACGGGTGGCTTGCTCCGCAACGGTGCCAGCTCCCAAAATCAGAACACGGGTGGGGGGAACCCCGCTAACCGAACCCAACAAACGACCCCGACCTTGGTATTGATTGCTCATGTATTCCGATGCGATAAGAATCGCCATCGTTCCGGCAATTTCACTCATGGAACGGACCACCGGCAGGTAACCGCTGCGATCGGTCAAATGTTCGTAGGCAATCCCTGTGATACGACGAGAGACCGTTTCTTTGAGGTCAGCAGCACCCAAACCCGGTAAATGCAAAGCCGAAAAAACCGTTTGCCCAGAACGCAAATACGATAGCTCCTCGGTAGGCACCGGACCCACCTTGACCACCACGGGACAAGCATAGATTTCAGCCGGTCCATCGGCCAATTGAGCCCCTGCCTCGGCGTAATCCTGATCGCTAAAAAAACTAGGGACACCGGCATCCCGCTCCACAACCACCTGGTGACCGTTATGAACCAACAAAGCAACCCCCTGAGGTGTAATGGCCACCCTGTTCTCCTGAAATCCTCGCTCACAGGGTATCCCAACGCGTAGGCTCACCTGCCGAGTGGAGGTTGCAACGGGAGCAAGGAGGGTATCGGGGGAACTCATGGTTGCAACGAATTTAGGGTCAAAACGAGTCAAGCCCATCCATCCAGGTCAGGCGTCGCTGATGGGGGACTTCAGCAGAATCCATGCCAGCACCCCGAAGAGCCGTTGCCTGAACCAGCGTTTCCAGCTTATAAAAAAGAGTCGATGCAGGCAAATAAGGGCCTGCTCGTTCCGGCCATTCCAGCCAAACCCAGTCGGCCCGGTCCAATAAGTGCTCCGGGTCCAGGTCCAACCACTCCTCCGGACCCCGCAGACGATCGAGGTCGGCATGGATAACAACCTTGCCATCGGCGGTGCGATACTCCTGTATCAAAGCATAGGTTGGGGAGGTCGGCAATGGATCGCAATCGAGGCAGGTGCCCATGGCACGAAACAAAGTGGTTTTGCCCGCACCCATTCCACCAATCAAAGCCAAGACGATCGGCAAAGATCCGGTACGTTGACGGAGAGCGTGATCCAAAAAAGCCTTTGCAGTACCATCCAATTCGGAAAGACCAAAGACTTTATCGAACATAACAACATGGGATAACCTACCGTCCACCGCGCAGGCCACGGGTCCAGAGGATCAACCGGCCAGGGCCGCTGCCCCGCCAACAATCTCGGTAATTTCGGTGGTAATCGCCGCCTGCCGGGCTCGGTTGTATTGAAGCCTCAATTCCCGTAACAAATCCCCCGCATTCTCGGTCGCCTTGTCCATCGCGGTCATGCGGGCTCCGTGCTCCGATGCCTGGGTGTCCAACATGGCTTTGTGCAAATCAATAGCCAGCGAAAACGGCAACAAATCCTGAACGATCTCTTCACGGCCGGGTTCGTACAAATAATCAGCCGCGCCTTGACCGGCGCCGGCGCCAGGGCCTGTGGTGGATGCACTTGGGGACTCGGCCTGCAAGGGCAACCATGGCATCACCCGATAATACTGAACAACCGGGTTTTTGAATTCGCTGTAAATCACTACCACCTGATCGTATTCTCCTTGAACAAAGGCTTTGCTAAGCTCGGCAGCCATCTCGGCGGTCGCCTGATAACGGATTTTGAGCATCAAATCCTTGAATCGCAAGTCCTGGGGCAAGCCAGAACGCTTGAAGAAATCGACCCCTTTGCGACCTACCGGAATCAGGGTTGCCTGTTGATCGTCTGGCAAATCCTGAATGAATCGGCGAGCCGTTTTGATAAGATTGCTGTTAAAACCACCACACAAACCTTTATCCGATGTTAGCAAAACAACGCCCACCCGTTTGATCTCCCGGACCGAGGTCAATGGCATCTCTGCCGCAGATCCCTCGAGCCCCGAAACCAAACGCCCGACCATGCTTTGCAACCCCTCGGCATAGGGACGAATTTGCTGAATTGCGCCTTGGGCCCTCCTCAATTTGGAGGCCGAAACCATTTTCATGGCTTTGGTGATCTGTTGTGTTGAAACAACCGAGGCGATTCGGACCCTGACTTCTTTGAGATTGGCCATTGGTAGTTTTTGATTACCGTTCTTAGGCTTTGTATCGGGCGACTAACTGCTTGGCCGTGGCCGACAGAACATCGGTCAGACTGTCATCGAATTTACCAGCTTTGAGGGCCTCCAAAACCTGGGGATGATTGGCTCGCATGGTGGCCAGAAAATCAGCCTCAAATTCCCGAACCTTGGCCATGGGCACATCCATCAATAGACCCTTGGTACCCAGGTAAATAATAGCAATCTGATCCTCCACCCGGAAAGGTGAGTATTGCGGTTGCTTGAGGATTTCAACGTTTCGGGCTCCTTTGTCCAAAACAGCCTTGGTCGAAGCGTCCAGATCGGATCCAAATTTGGAGAAGGCCTCCAATTCCCGGTACTGCGCCTGGTCCAGCTTGAGGGTACCAGCCACTTTCTTCATAGACTTGATTTGAGCGTTACCCCCTACCCTGGAAACCGAAATACCCACGTTAATGGCGGGACGGACACCGGAATTGAAGAGATTGGACTCCAAGAAAATCTGGCCATCGGTGATCGAAATCACGTTGGTAGGAATATAGGCCGATACGTCACCGGCTTGAGTTTCAATGATTGGCAAAGCCGTTAATGAGCCACCGCCTTTGACCTTGCCTTTGAGTGACTCGGGCAGATCATTCATCTTTGCGATAATCTCATCGTTGTAATTCAACTTGCAAGCTCTTTCGAGAAGGCGTGAGTGCAGGTAAAAAACGTCCCCGGGATATGCTTCGCGTCCGGGAGGGCGACGTAACAACAGCGATACTTCCCGATAGGCCACCGCTTGCTTGGACAAATCGTCGTAAACAATCAGGGCAGGATTTCCAAGATCCCTGAAATACTCCCCAATAGCCGCTCCAGCCATGGGCGCATAGAACTGAAGGGGTGCAGGGTCCGATGCAAAGGCCCCCACCACAATGGTATAAGGCATGGCCCCGTTCACTTCAAGGGTCTTGACGATGTTGGCCACGGTCGAAGCCTTTTGACCCACCGCTACATAAATACAATAAACCGGCTTGCCGGCTTCGTAAAATTCCTTTTGGTTGATAATGGTATCAATCGCAATCGCGGTTTTACCCGTTTGACGGTCGCCAATAATCAATTCGCGCTGACCACGACCCACCGGAATCATGGAATCAATGGCCTTGATACCGGTCTGCAACGGCTCGTGAACCGGCTGACGGAAAATCACACCAGGAGCTTTACGCTCAATCGGCATCTCAAAAGTCTCCCCTTGCAGAGGTCCCTTCCCATCGATGGGTTGACCCAGGGTATTCACCACACGCCCCAACATTCCGTGACCAACTTTGATCGACGCAATCAAGCCGGTACGTTTGGCTGTATCCCCTTCTTTGATTCCCTCGGAACCACCCAAAAGAACCGCGCCCACATTGTCTTCTTCTAGGTTGAGAACGACCGCCCGGGTTCCATTTCCGAATTCAATCAATTCCCCGGCCTGAACGCGGGTCAAACCGTAGAGACGGGCAATTCCGTCACCGACTTGCAGAACCGTTCCGGTTTCTTCGAGTTGGGACTGGGACTGATGACCTGCGAGTTGTTCCCGTAGGATGGCGGAAATTTCGTCCGGCTGTAAATGTGCCATAATTTAAAATTTTTGGAGATAGGGGTTGTCGGAAAACTGCCGACGTAGTTCTTTCAAATCCCGCCGCAACGATGCATCCACGCGGAGGTCACCGCTCTGCATCACGTAACCACCCAAAAGGTCGGGATCCTGGGCGTAGGCAAATTCAACGCCGTTGCCCAAGGCGTTGCGCAATTGTTGTTCCAAATCCTTTCGGTTGCCATCATCCATGGCTTGGGCCGAAGTGACCTGAACTCGGACGGTTCCTTTTTGTTGTTCAAACAATTCAACAAAGGCTTGAGCCATCCCTCCGGTTTCGGCTTCGCGATGCTTGCGCACCACCAATTCCAAAAAGGACATGGTGAGGGAATCAAAAGATCCCGCAAACAAAGCGCCTAGGATACGATTTTTGGCGTCTGCCTTGATAAGTGGCGAACGAAACATACGGTCCAAATCCCGGTTGCTGCGCACAGCACCTGCCAAATCCTTCATGTTTTGGTAAACTTGATCGGCGCAGCCCCGCTCGGTGGCCAAGCGAAGCAACGAAACAGCGTATCGTTTTGCAATGCGTGGGTTGTTCATTCAGCGGGATGGTTTAGGGGGGTTCAGCGAGGGATGGCTTGAGTTGCGATTAGCGGGCGGGGATGTGGAGTTCTCGGAGTTGCTGTTGCAAGTAGGCCTCTTGGGCCTCGTCCTTCTGAAGTTCCTTGCGCAGTAACTTTTCGGCAACATCGACCGACAATGCAGCGACCAGGTTTCGAACCTCCGTCAAGGTAGCCTTTCGTTCGTTTTCGATATCCTGACGAGCGAGGTCCAAAAGGCGCTTGCCTTCTTCTTCGGCTTTGGTTCTGGCCTCGGAGAGGAGATGATCCCGGGTCTTCTTGGCTTCGGTCAATAACTGATCGCGGTCGGCACGGGCCTGGACCATCAATTGTTCGTTATCAGCCTGCAAGCGCACCATGGCGTTGCGGGCCTCTTTGGCTGCATCGAGGGCCTGTCTGATTTGGGCGTCCCTTTCGTTGACTGAATCCAAAATCGGTTTCCACGCAAACTTGCGGAGAACCAGCAAAAGGAGTAAAAACGAAAGGGCAGGCCAGACCAGCAGACCCAGTTGAGGGGTTACCAAGTCCATGGAGACCTCCTTAGGCTACCAAAAGGGCAACAACCACCGCGAACAAGGCAACCCCTTCGATAAGGGCCGCGGCAATGATCATGGCAGTCTGAATTTTGGGGGCTGCTTCGGGCTGACGAGCAATGGCTTCGGTGGCTGAACCGCCGATGCGGCCAATACCCATGCCAGCGCCCATGGCGGCGAGTCCTGCTCCAATAGCGGCGAGTCCTGTAATCGTTGTCATAACTTTGAATTTAGGTTGTTGAGGTTTTGGTTGGTAGGTGAAATTCTGTTTAATCAATGATGATCGTTGGATTCAGGTTCGGCGGTTGCCAAACCGATAAACAAAGCGCTGAGAAGGGTAAAAACGTAGGCTTGCAAAACCGCTACCAGCATTTCAAGGCATTCCATAAAAAGCACAAAAGCCAGAGAAACAGGAGCCATGGCCATGCTTTTGAAAATAAAAATCAAGGAGATCAAGCTGAGAATGATAATGTGACCTGCCGTGATGTTAGCGAACAGACGAATGGTCAACGCAATCGGTTTGGAGATGATGCCCACCAATTCAACCGGTACCATGATGGGGTACAACCAAAGGGGCACATGGGGTTTGAAAATATGACCCCAATAATGTTTGTTACCGCTCCAATTGGTGATGACCATCGTAAAGACCGCAAGCACCAGAGATACGGCAATATTGCCGGTCAAATTGGCCCCTGTCGGAAGCAAGCCCAACAAATTGTTAATCCAAATGAAGAAAAAAGCGGTTAACAAATACGGCATGTAGCGTTGATAACGATGCTCGCCAATATTGGGCCGAGCGATATCATCCCTCACAAAGAGGATAATCGGCTCCAGAAAGCGAGCCAATCCACCGGGAAGACGTTGATCAGAGCGGGCATACGAACGGGCGACGGATCCAAAAATCCATACCAACAAAACAACGCTCAATAGCATAGAGGCCACGTTCTTGGTTATCGAAAAATCAAGAACACGAAGCCCGGAAGCCTCCGAGATATGCCCGTGCTCGTCCATTTGGAAGGTGAGACCCTTGGAAACAGGGCGAGCATGGCCATGTTCAAAGGCCGATGACATCATGGCATGGAAGGAGCCATCGCACCACAGAAGGACTGGCAGAGGAATCGAAACCGGATGAACAACACCCTCAGCATCGGTGTGATCGTACAAATGCCAATCGTGGGCGTCGGCAATATGATGCAAAATGACCTTGGAGGGATCAAAAGCCTCTTCCGCGGCGGTATCTGCCGAGGCATGTTCGGTGTCGTTGTGGGGTGCCGAAGGGGTGACTGCCCAAGCAAGACGAGGAGCCGCCGACAACAACCACAGGCCCAGAATGGTCAGGCACAGGGAAAAGCCGCGGACTACAAAACAATGACGCATGGAGGATGGTGCAATAAAGGGCCTTTGGGCATGATTCAAGGCCGATTTGACCCGATTTCAATGCGGGCGCAAGATAGAGACCAAGGCCCGATTTACAAAAGCCAAATCAAGGAGAATCAGGGCAACAAAAACAAGGGCATCGGCTTTGGTTTCCAGAACCCCCAGCCATCGTGCCACCAAGATGGCCATTAGGTTCAAAAGCAAATGCAACAAGGGCAATGGAATCGCCCAGGCCTGGTTCGGCGTGCGGCGGCGCGATACCCCGTGGATGCAGAAGAAATAAAGGACCGTGACACCGCCTGTCAAAAACCAAGACGTCCACCAAGCACGCAATCCAACCCCGCCAAGCAAGGTGACCAGCTTATAGGCCACGGCTAGTAAGCCGTGCAGGGCCACAAATCCCAGGAACCAAGAACCCAAAGGCGATAAACGAGCCAATCAACGGTCTTTGAGCCGGGACCAAACCCCTGCAAACGCCAAAAAAAGACCTACCAACAAGCCCAAAAGGGTCCAATAAGGCTTGGAAGTCCCCTGACGACGGTCCATGACGGACCCCAACCAGGCCCCGACAGCGATGGGTAAGGCCATTTGGACAGCCAACCCTCCGTATCGAGCTAAGCCCTCAAGCCGTTTTGGCATGGGCATCCCCGGCATACACCGGACGCAAGGCCTGCATGGTGCAGCGCCCGGACAATTGGGCCCCTTCCTCAACCACCAACTTGGGAGCAGTGATGTCCCCGTTTACTTGGGCCGTAGCGGACAATAGAATGGACTCGGTAGCCTCAATGGGGCCGTTGACCTTTCCCAAGACATGCACATTTTGGCAACGAACCGGTCCGTGGATGGAGCCTTGAGCCCCAATGACCAAACGGCCTTCGATGCGAACCTCCCCCTGGACGGTACCGTCGAGACGAAGGTCTCCTTTGCAGGTCAAATTGCCTTCCAGGACAGCCCCTTCGGCCATCGCATTCATGACAACGCCGGTTGCACGGCCTAGTTTCAGCGGTAATTGCATGTTCATTCAGCAAATTTAAGATTAACGGCCGGCCTTTCGGTTGGCAAATTCCCTTTCAACCTCCAAACGGAGCAGCGAATCGGCCCAGCCGTTGGGGGCCAAGAGGCTGTCGGGATGGTAATTCTGTCCTACCGTCGGTAAAGGCAGGTCTTGATAAAGCAAGGAATCTTCCCCCAGCCACTCTCTTCTCAGAACGGACCATTGGCTGCGACTGGTTTGGAGAACCTCTTCAAGGGAATCCAGCCGACGAGTCTGTTCCACCACCTGTCGCTGCCAGTCTCGGTTGGCAGCACCCGGCATATACCCCCCCAAAGGAGTATAGAGCAACAATGCTCCAAAAAAGAGCCAACCCAGGACCAAAACAGTGCTTAGGAGGACAAACCAATTGAGCGGTCGCAGTCGAACGTTCACAATTGCATCCAATTCGCCTTCGGTCCGCACGATTATTCGGTAATCCAGGCGCATTTTTCGCCAAAAACGGAGGAAGCGGGGGCCGAAACGGAGGAATTTCATGAGCTTGGCCGCAATTTATAACTTTACCTCCGTTATTGGAGGTTATCCGATTTCATGCGCCACCCGGACCCCTGCACGTTGAACGCCCCCCTGCCCGCTTGGGCCGCTAACGACCTTGATCGTCGTCTTGCCAAAAGACATCGCTGGGTCCTGTGCTTCGTCGTACTGTTCGTCACCTTTTACAGCGGGCCAACGGCCCAGGCTCAGAGCTGGGCCAAGCGGCAGTACCAAAACATAACGGCACGCTTCAATGGATTGTATTACGCCCAATTGCGTTACGACGAAGCGATGCAAGAAATCCACCGCAACCACAAAGACGATTATGCCCAATGGCTCCCCGTTTTTGTGGAATCACTGGATGCATCGGTTGCTTCGGGAAGTTCGGCCTTTGAAGAGTCCATCAAAAAATGTTCCAACCTGATTCAGCGTAAAGAACACAGCCGCTGGGTGGACGATGGCTTCTTGCTCATCGGGCAATGTTATTATTTGCGACGAGACTATTTTGACGCCATTGAAACCTTTCAATATGTCATCAAAAAGTACAAGGGTCAACCCAACGCAGACCATGCCGCTGCTTGGCTGATTCGGTCCTACACCGCGTCCGGTCAATACGGACCCGCGCAGGGTGCCTTGGAAAAAGCCCTCGAAAACCCCCGGGCGGTCTCCCGCAGCAGGTCCATGCTCTACCTGGCGGCCGCCGAATGCCAATTGGCCCAAAAGCGGCCTGTCAAAGCGGCCGAATACCTCGAAGGAGCTCTGCCATATTCCATGTCGGCAGCCCAACGCCGAAGAACGCATTTTTTGTTAGGACAACTTTACCTTCAGATTGAAAGCCGCAAAGCACCGGTCCATTTTCAGAAAGCACAACGCGGTCGCCCCGATCCCGAACTCCGATTCCAATGCAAAATCAAATCCGTTACCGCCTACACCGATGCCCGTAGCGGAGCCCGCAACGCCCGCCGTATTCTCAACAACCTCATCAAATCCAAAAAATACGTTGCCTACCGCGATGTCCTTTATTTTGAATTGGCCTTGCTGGACCAAGCTGACCAAAAAACCACCGACGCAGAAAAAAACCTTCGACTTGCCTTGGCCCATTCGTTGGAAATCAATGCCCAGCGCAAAAAAACCTGGCTGGCTTTGGCCGATGCCTGTTTTGAAGAAAAACGGTACGAAGAGGCCCGCCTCTTTTACGATAGCCTCAGCACCAACATCGACAAAGAATACCCCCGCTTCAAAGAAATCAAAAACAAGCAAGCCTATTTGGGTGAAATGGTTCGTCACCTCAAAACCATTGAGGTTCAGGATTCTTTGCTGGAATTGGGAGCCCTCCCCGAAAACAAATTGACCGCTCGCCTCAACAAAATTCTGGAGGAGGAACGCAAAGAGTCCGCCCGTATCAAAGCCAAAGCCGAAGATTCGGCCAAGGCCGCCCGTTCCGCAACAAATAACAATCAATGGGTCGATCCCCTTTTACTCCAGCGCACCATGGGTAATCCCTCCGTCGCATCGGTGGGAGGAGACTGGCATTTTTACAACAACCAACTAACGGGAAGTGATTACAATCAGTTCATGCAAATTTGGGGGAAACGCGATAACACGGATCATTGGAGACGATCCGCCGGGAGCCAGGGTATGTCGGAGGAAGGTCCTGCGGGGGCTAATAGATCGACTGCTGAAGCCGAAGAAGACCCGCTGCTTGACTCCTTAAACAAACTCCCGAGAACCGTAGAAAATTTGATGTTGCGAATTCCCCGTGACGAAGCATCCCGTAACAAATCATTGTCCGCCGTCCGCAAAGCTCATCTGGCCCTGGCCCGACTTTACAAGGATCGCTTTGGCGACTTTCGAGCGGCCCTGCCCTGGGTGGAGAATCACCTGGAAAGGTTTCCAGGCACTTCGACCGAACCCGAAGTATTGTATCAAGCATTTCGATGTTACGAAGGACTAAAACGCCTGGATCGTCGGGATCAAAGCGCCCGCCTACTGGACAGCCTGTACCCTGAATCCCCCTTCACGGCCATGATTCATGGCAAAGCCTCGGCCTCCTCCGATTCGTTACGCCTTGCCGCCGAAGCCCATTATCGTCGTTGTTACCGACTCTATGTATCCGGACGGTACGATTCAGTGGTCTATGAATGCAAATGGGCCAAATCCCGCTTTGGCTCTGACACGCTCATGCCCTATTTTGGGTTTTTGGAGACGGTATCGGCCTCCCGCAAAGACAGTACCCGCCTCCTCCAGAGTTTGGAGTCTTATGCCGGTCAAACGGCGCAGCCCTCCCTTGCGGTGGCGGCTCAATCCATGCTGGATGCCCTTTTTCCCGAAAAATCCAAAGGACGAACCAACAGCGGTCCGACCAATGAAACAGGCCGCGTCCAAGACCGTTATGAATTCAAAGGGGATTCCCTTCAGCCTCATTACCTGGTGTTACGAATGAACGCCTCCGTCTATGAAAAGCACATTGAGATTGGGGTCAAGATGAGTCGGTTTGCCGAAAAAAACTACCGCCGACTTGGGGTCAAAATTTCCTACCCAATTTACCGTGAGGTCGAACAATTGGTCCTCGTCAAAGAAACCCCCGACCGCCTCTCGGCCCTGCAATTCTGGCAATACGCAAAAGCCGATTCCGAACTGTTTAGAGACCTTCCGGCTGGATCCTTTGATTGGTTCTATGTCGCCCGCGATGACTTTAACAAATTATACAAAAATCTATCGCTCAACGATTACTTGATCTTGTTCCAGCGGGAACACCAACCCTGAGTCTATGCCTTCGCCAACACCCCTCGAAAAAAAACCGAACCCAACCCCGAACTGGACCCGCTGGGTATGGGGCATTTACCTAACCTTGCTCGTCTTTGGTTTGGGTGTTTTGTTCCTGACGGCCGCCGGCGGACTGGGCGAAATGCCTTCTTTTGAAGACCTCGAAAACCCAAAGAGCAACCTGGCAACCGAAATTATTGCATCCGATGGTCAAGTCATCGGCAAATTCTACCTCCAAAATCGATCCTATACCAAGTTTCATGAAATCTCCCCGCATGTTATTCATGCCTTGTTGGCTACGGAGGACGTCCGCTTTTACAAACATTCAGGGATCGACCTGCGGGCCCTGGTGCGTGCGGTGGTTTTCATGGGTCGGGAAGGTGGAGCTTCCACTATCACGCAACAGTTAGCCCTCAATCTCTTTAACGGACAGCGTGCTCGTTCCAAGCCGGCCCGCATTCTCCAAAAGGTCAAGGAATGGATCATTGCCGTGCAACTCGAAAAACGGTACACCAAACAAGAAATTCTGGCCATGTACCTGAATACGGTCGAATTTGGGTACAACGCGTTTGGAATTAGCGCGGCGTCCCGCACCTATTTTGACAAAGATGTTCATGCCTTGGATGTCCATGAAGCCTCCTTGTTGGTAGGACTTCTCAAAGGCATCACCTTTTATTCGCCGGTTCGACACCCGGACCGCTGCATCAACCGTCGAAATACCGTCATCGGGCAAATGGTCAAATACCGGTTTTTGGACCAAGAAGTTGGAGACCGTTACAGCGCCATGCCTTTGTCCTTGCGCCTCCGGCCCCAGTCCCATGCAGCGGGAACCGCCACCTATTTTAGGGAATACCTGCGCCAAGAGCTCAGCGAATGGATCAAAACCCAGGTAAACCCCGAGGGCGAACCCTACAACCTGTACCGGGACGGGCTCAAAATCTACACCACCCTGGACTCCAGAATGCAAACCTACGCCGAGGAAGCGGTGCGTACCCAGATGAAATCCTTGCAGTCGCTGTTTGATGAACATTGGAAAGGCCAAGACCCTTGGGGGGAATTCACCCAAATTCTGGACCAAGGCATGCGAAGATCCAAGCGTTACCGACGGCTCAAGGATCAAGATTGGTCCGAGTCGGCCATTCTCAGGCACTTTAACGAACCCACCGACATCAGGCTCTTTACATGGAAAGGTTTTGTGGATACATTGATGACGCCAATGGATTCCATTCGTTATGCCAAAAAGTTCCTGCATACCGGATTTATGGCCATGGATCCTCACAACGGACATATCAAGGCCTGGGTTGGCGGCATTGATATGGATTTTAGCCAATACGATCATGTCAATACCCAGGCTAAACGCCAGGTGGGCTCTGCCTTCAAGCCGCTGGTGTATACCGTAGCAGTGGACAATGGTTTTGATCCCTGCCTCCCCATTCCCAATCTGCCCGTCACCTTCGAAGCCTTTGAAAATTGGACTCCCAAAAATTACGATGGAAAAATCGGTGGTTCCATGAGCATGTTCAGGGGATTGGCCCTTTCGATTAACAACATCGTGGCCTATCTGATGAAACAAGTGGGGCCTGAACCGGTTCTTGAACTAAGTCGCAAAATGGGCATCACATCGCCCATGGAACCCTACCCCAGCCTCTGCCTTGGGAGTTTTGATATGAGTGTTTACGAGATGGTCGGGGCCTACGCCACCTACCCCAACCAAGGCGTTTGGACCAAACCCATGATGATCACCCGGATTACCGATCGTCAAGGCAATGTTCTGATGGAAAATTTTCCTGAAACCAAGGATGTTCTTAGCGAAGAGACCGCCTTTGTGATGACCAAACTTCTGCAAAAAGTCGTGGATGGAGGAACCGCCTCCCGCCTACGTTACCGTTACAACCTGACCGGCGATTTGGCCGGAAAAACAGGGACCACCCAAAACAATTCCGACGGTTGGTTCATCGGCTTTCATCCAAATTTGGTGGCCGGGGCCTGGGTGGGGGCGGATGATCGATCCGTGCATTTTCGGAGCACCAGCCTGGGTGGGGGCGCTAATACGGCTCTGCCCATCTTTGGGCTGTTCATGCAAAAAGTTTATGGAGACAGCCGCTTGGGCATCAAACCAGCGAGCTTCAAAGCCCCCGAAGGCGGAATCTCCATCAACATGGACTGTTCAGGGTATGCCTACGAAAAAGCCCAGGACGAAGACAGCTGGGGCGATGCGGCGGACTAGCCTTGTTCCTCCCCGATTCCCGGGCTGAGGACCACGATTTTGTTATGCAAAACCTCCACGACACCGCCTAGCAGGCGTAACCGTGTTTGTTGACCTGTGGCGTCCTTAATCTCCAAAATGCCTGGGTTTTGCAACGAAGCCATGATGGGAGCGTGATCACGCAGTACCTCAAAAGGACCGTCGTTGCCGGGGACCTTCACAGAGACCACCGAGCCTTCGAAAATCTTTTTTTCGGGGGTTAGAACCTGCAATTCCAAGGCCATGGCTTAGGCTTGTTCGGCAAGCATTTTGCGACCGGCTTCGATCACATCGTCAATGCTACCCTTGAGGTTAAAGGCCGCTTCGGGGTATTGATCCACTTCGCCGTCCAGAATCATATTAAAACCGCGAATGGTTTCTTCGATGGGCACCAAGACGCCTTTGAGGCCGGTAAACTGCTCGGCAACGTGGAAAGGCTGGGATAGAAAGCGCTGAACACGGCGAGCACGTCCGACGACCAATTTATCTTCTTCGCTGAGTTCATCCATCCCCAAAATGGCGATGATGTCCTGAAGTTCTTTGTAGCGCTGAAGTATCATTTTAACACGCATGGCGCAGTCGTAGTGAGCATCCCCCAAGATATCGCGGGACAAAATGCGGGATGTGGAATCCAACGGATCCACAGCGGGATAAATACCCAATTCCGCGATTTTACGGCTCAAAACCGTGGTGGCATCCAAGTGAGCAAAGGTGGTGGCAGGGGCCGGATCGGTCAAGTCATCCGCCGGTACATACACCGCCTGAACGGAGGTAATGGAACCACGTTTGGTGGAGGTAATGCGCTCCTGCATCAAACCCATTTCGGTGGCCAGCGTAGGCTGGTAACCCACCGCCGAGGGCATACGACCCAAGAGGGCCGATACTTCGGAGCCGGCCTGGGTAAAGCGGAAAATATTGTCGATAAAGAAGAGAATATCGCGACCGGTGGCGTCCTTTTCGTCCCCATCGCGGAGGTGTTCGGCCAAGGTTAGACCCGAAAGGGCAACGCGGGCACGCGCTCCGGGTGGTTCATTCATTTGACCGAAGACCAAGGAAATCCTGGATTCTTCCAAATCCTTGTAGTCCACCTTGTCCAGAGCCCACTTGCCCTCTTCCATTTCGTGACGGAAGGCATCCCCGTATTTCAAAACGCCGGATTCGATCATTTCACGCATCAAATCGTTCCCTTCACGGGTACGCTCTCCAACCCCAGCAAAAACCGACATTCCGTCGTAGCCCTTGGCGATGTTGTTGATTAATTCCATGATGAGTACAGTCTTGCCAACCCCGGCACCCCCAAAGAGACCAATCTTGCCACCCTTCACATAGGGTTCAATCAGGTCAATGACCTTGATACCGGTAAAAAGAACATCGGTTGACGTGCTAAGGTCCTCAAAAGCCGGGGCTTTGCGGTGAATAGGCAGACCTACGGTGTTTTCGGCCATGGGACGGAGGCCGTCAATGGCCTCACCGACGACATTGAACAAACGACCTTTGATTTGGGTACCGGTTGGCATTTGAATGGGCTTGCCGGTATCCACAACGGGCATACCCCGAAGAAGGCCCTCGGTGCCGTCCATCGCAATCGTGCGGACCGAGTCCTCGCCCAGATGCTGCTGGCATTCCAAGACCACGCGCTGACCACCGGGGCGGTCAACGTACAGGGCGTTAAACAATTCTGGGAGCGGGTTGCCGCTTTCGAAGGCCACATCGATGACCGGGCCGATAATTTGGGCGATTTTGCCGGTAGAACTCATGGATAAATTTGGTAAATGTGGCCGCAAAGGTAGGGGCAAACAGAGCCAAATAAAAACGCAAATGGACCCAAAGACGGGGCGTATTTTTGAGGACTCATGACCCTTCCCAGTTCCATCCCGTCCCAATATAAATCGTCGTTTTGGTCGATTATTCTGCCTTTTCTGGCCCTTGTTGTGGCTATAGGTGCCCCAACGACCGTCGTTAAGGCCCAAAGTCCTGGTGTCCAAGGCCGCATTTTGCTCAAAAACCAAAACAAAGGCCTGGAATTTGCGTCGGTTGCCGTCCTCAAAACCGCAGATTCCGCTTTGGTATCAGGGTCTCTGACCCGTAGCGGGGGTTATTTTGGAATCGAAAAGGTGCCGGTGGGCCGCTACCTCCTGGAGGTGCGGTTCTTGGGCTGTATTCCTTTGTACCGAAGTTTTCAGGTAATCCCCTCCGTTCCAATCACCGAATTGGGCAATCTTTATATGGAAGAGGATATCACCAAACTTCAGACGGTCGAAATCACTGAATCGCGGCAAACCACTGTTCTGGCCATCGATCGCAAGGTCTACACCGTTGACAAGGATTTGACCGCGCGGGGTGCCTCGGCCCTGGAAGTCATGCGCAATTTGCCAGGGGTGACCACCGATGCCGATGGGACGGTGCGACTACGCAATTCGGTGCCGCAAATTTTTGTGGACGGGAGGCCCAGTCTCCTCACGTTGGAACAAATCCCGGCTGAGCAAATTGAACGCATCGAGATCATGACGAACCCGTCCGTTCGCTTTGATGCCAACACCACCGGTGGTCTCCTGAATGTGGTGATGAAAAGAGCCACCAACCCAGGTTATCAAGGGTCGGCTAATGCCGGGGTTGGTAGTGGAAACCGCTGGAATACCGGCTTCAACCTGAATCTCAAGGAAGGCGCATCGGCCTGGTCCGCGTCCTATAATTTTAGCGATTTTTACAACCCTTTAACCAACAGCACGCTGCGCCAAAACCTAGCAGCCGGCAAAACCTCCGAAACTTTTTTTCAGTCTTCCGAAAGCATGTTGGGGCGTCGTTTTCAAATGGGTCGACTGGCTTGGGACTATACCCTCAACCAGAGAACCACCCTGACCACTTCTTTTAACCTGGGCGACGGACGGTTTCGTAACACCGATGACCAACCTTATTCTTGGACCAAACCCGGCCCAAACGGTGTGGTGGATACGACGGTACTCGGTCGCCAAACCAACCGTCAACAGAATTTCTGGCGTTACGGCTCCCTTCAACTTTTGTTACGAAAAACCACGGCCCTACCCGGCGAGGAATGGAGCGTGGACCTTAACCTCAACGCCTCGGCCAATGGAACCGAGGCCGACCTGGACAATCTGTCCAATAACCTGTTGACCGACAGCTCATCACGCCGACTTCAGGAAAACCGGGGTTCGGGTCAAAACCGAGTTTTCACCGCTCAATACGACCATACCCGGCCAGCGGCATCGGGCAAGTGGGAATGGGGTCTGCGCAGCAATCTACGCAGCAATGTTTCCAACCTAACGGTGAACCTGGGCCTGAACGGAAATGTCCCATCCTTTGATAAGGCCTTGAGCAATGAATTTGAGATCACGGACATCGTGAACGCTGCCTACATCAATCGCCAGCTTGTCTGGGGTTCGTGGGGCCTGCAGGCCGGCCTTCGGGTGGAGCAAACCCGCTTTGACGTGAACCTCCCCCTGCTGGGTGATTCTTCGTTTCGGTATCGTTACCCAAACGGAGGACGTCAATGGGGCAATGCCCTCTTTCCAGCTGTTTATCTAAGCCGCAAAAGCGGTCGACACGAATGGCAGGTGAACCTTTCCCGAAAAATTGGGCGACCCGGTTTTTTTCAAGTCCTGCCTTTCATTTTGTTTGCCGATGCCCAGGGTTACCGAATCGGGAATCCCGGACTGGCCCCGGAATTCTTTCATTTGTCCGAAATCAACCATCAATACAACAACGGGATCATCAGCCTAACATCCTCCGTCTATGGCCGATACACCACCCAAGTCATAACAGAATATGTTAGCAGGCTTCCCCAAGACAGCAACTTGTTGGTCAATTCGTACCTGAACGGGGATCGTCAATGGGCGACCGGATGGGAGGAGAGTTTTCGATGGAATCCATCCAAAGCGTGGACCCTGACCACCAACCTGAACGCCTTTTTTACGGAAGTGAATGCCGGGGCTTTGATGAACAATATCAGCCGTGGAGGATGGAGTTGGACCGCCAAAGGTCAGGTATCCTACCGTCCTGATCAGCGTTGGTCCCTCCAATGGAACGGAGAATACGAAGCGCCTCGGATCTTGCCTCAGGGCCGAACCTATCCCGCCTACGGCATGGACCTATCGGCCTCCTGGAATCCCAACAAATCATGGACCCTCGTAGCACTTATTTCGGATGTCGCTAACACAAGACGATTTGGTAACACCGTCCAGACCGAAACCCTGTTCCAGGAATTTATTCGACGTCGGGAAGTACGTTTTGTTCGATTCACGCTGACCTATCGCTTTGGTAATTCGGATGCCTCGCTTTTTCAAAAAATGCGGCGCAGCGGCGGTGGTGGTGGCGGTGGTGGCGATATGGGGTTTTGAGTCAGAGGATTTACCTTTGAACGGCTTATGCACCTTCAAAAGTTTCTAAACCCATGAACCCAAACGAAGCTCCCCTCGTGGATCGGGGCGATGAATTGGCTCCCTTTCGTTCCGAATTTGCTTTCCCTGTCCGAACGGATGGTTCCCCATGGGTTTATCTCTGCGGAAATTCCCTGGGGTTGATGCCTCTGGCCGTACCCGCCGCGATGCAGGTGGAATTGGATTCTTGGGCCCGTTACGGCGTAGAGGGGCATTTTGAAGGACCCCATCCTTGGATGCCTTACCACCGCAGGCTCACGGCCCCTTTGGCTCGCTTGATGGGCGCTTTGGAATCCGAAGTTGTTTCGGCCCATACCTTAACGGTGAATCTGCATTTGCTCATGGCTGGCTTCTACCGTCCCCAGGGGCAGCGCACCAAGATTTTGGTGGAGGCCGGAGCTTTTCCTTCGGACCAATACGCCGTGGATAGCCAACTCAAACACCACGGCATCGATCCCGCGGAGGGCCTGATCGAAGTGGACAACTCCGTAGAGCGCTCGGCAGACCCCACCATACCCCTGTTGGAAGCCATCCGTCAAGCGGGAGACCAAGTAGCGATGGTCCTGTTGGGAGCCGTTCAATACTACAGCGGGGCCTTCTACGATATCCCGACGGTGGTCCGCGAAGCCCACAAGGTCGGTGCTTTGGTAGGCCTGGACCTGGCCCATGCGGCCGGAAATGTCCCGCTTTTTCTTCACGATTGGGGGGTGGACTTTGCCTGCTGGTGCTCTTATAAATACCTCAATTCAGGGCCGGGTGGTCCGGGCGGACTTTTTGTGCACGAGCGGCATCACCAACGCCGGGACCTGGGCCGATTCGAAGGTTGGTGGGGGCACGAGGAAAAAAGTCGATTTGAAATGCCAAGACGTTTTGTGCCCGCTTTGGGCGCCGAAGCTTGGCAACTTAGCAATGCTCAGGTGATGGCCATGGCCCCTCATGCGGTGGCTTTGGAGATCCACGACCGGGCCGGCATGGAACGACTGCGAGACAAGTCGCTGCGTTTAACCTCCTTTTTGGAACAAATTCTGCAAGATTTTCTTGACCAACATCCCGAACTTGAGGGCCGACTGCTGACGCCATCGAATCCCGAACGCCGTGGCTGTCAACTCTCTCTCAACCTACGTCATCGGGGACGGGATGTTTTTGATCACCTTCATCAACAAGGTATTCTGGCAGATTGGCGTAACCCGGATACGATACGGATGGCCCCTGTACCCCTTTACAATTCTTTTGCTGATTTGGAACGTGTTCGAACTGTGTTACTATCTTTTGTATGAGAATCAATCCATTCCATTGGACCTGCCTACGGAGTCTTTTTTGGATTTTCCTGCTATCGACCGCCGCCACAGCCCAGGTCCGTCGGCATACCATCAG
>Ga0214921_10000774_pt1 | contig 57067 bp, 63 predicted proteins | sample LL1505_MetaG_FD_177992 | JGI IMG/M metagenome (GOLD analysis project Ga0214921, IMG submission 177992) | Freshwater microbial communities from Lake Lanier, Atlanta, Georgia, United States - LL-1505 | ecosystem: Environmental > Aquatic > Freshwater > Lake | place: USA: Georgia | collected... | reverse complement strand
GAGTGTGCCTCGTCGCCATCAAGGATGTTGGCGAAGTAGATATTTTTTTGTTCTTTGATAAGATTCAACTGTCCCTGGACAAACCAGTAGACTTCGCGTAATGAACGTGTCTGAGCACCACCTGCACCCACGATACACTTGAGATTGACATAGACGGACTTCTCCTTGACCGTCTGGACACCATCAAAGTCCTCGGAAAAGTCAAATCCATCGTCATTTTTGTTAGGATGGGCAATCTCGACCAAGGAGTTGGTTCGAAGATTGATACGCATGTTTGTCTTGGGGCACCCAACACCAGTACCTTTGGTAATGTTCAGGCGTTGAAAGATCTCAGGGCCTCGCGATCCTGCACCACCTGCTACTTGACCAAAGATCTCATGACGTTTGTCCTTGGTAATCAGGTTTCCAGCCACCACTTCAGGTGGGCAATGCACTTCGTGCGAACCGATGGTAGGCTTCTTCTTGGAGGGTGAAAGGGACATTCTTGGTTGGTTGTTTGATATTCTTTCCTGTAAACGATACATTCAATTTTTAAATACAAGAAAAAAGGGGTTTCCCCCGTTTTTCTTTGATTTTCTTTTGGATCCTATGATTGTTAATAGTTGTTCGCATACTTCTGACGTTCTGCCTCGATGTTCTTCTCCGCCATCTCACGGATGGAGTTGATCTGTACCTCTAACGCATCAAGAAGACTCTGTTCAGTCTTCTCTCTCATTGAGGTTATGTTTGCAATAGCGTTGCAATTGAAATGAATTCCCTTAATCTCCGCATTTTGAAAGAACGCTTTATATTTGGATGCCAACTGATCCAAATCATGATTGTATTCATTGCGTGCCTCCCAAATCTGGTATTCCGCTTTGTCTTCTAACCACTCTTTCACGTCTTGGAACTTCTCTTGGATGGACATTATTGTGTAGCTTCTATTGAGTCGTTGACATAATTCAAATTTCTTTATATGGTAAGAAAAAAGGGGTTTCCCCCATTTTTCTTTGATTTTCTTTGATGTTTACTTGGAAATCGGGCCAACATAGTGGCCATTGAGCGTGAGACACATCGGACAACGATGAACGCTGTCCTTGTCTGATATCTCGCACTGACAGTCATCCATACAGGTCGTACCATCACCGATATGAGATGCACACTGTCGCTGTGTGAATTCGAGACCACAGTCTCCGCATTGATAGAGAGCACGTTCCACTGGAACATACATCTCACCCGTCGAGAACATTTTCAACATGTCCTTATTCTCTTGTGCCGTCTTCGGACGCGTATCGTAGGAGCCGCAATGGCGGCAGCAGTGTGAGACCTCGCATCCCTCGCAGACGCCCTCTTCTTCTATGAAGTTGGCACACTCCATTACCACAAAGCCCGCGGTGCAGTTGAGGCAGATTTGGCTGATCAGGTTCGGATGATTCATGGATTTCTTGGATGGTTTAACAGCCTCTTTTTAGACCGACCCTTTCTTCAATTTTATGTCAAGAAAAAAGGCAACCACCTCTTTTCTTTTTCTTTTATTTTTCCTTGTATCTAGTGATGTATGTTTTAGTTGTGGTAGAGAGCGTCCTTGATGTCAGCCCCAAAGGTGCAGACAGACTTCACGAGCGAGCGAGGGATGCGTTCGTATTGACGGAAGACTTTAGCCATCATTCGGGCCTTCGCGGTAAGCGTGCGAAAGTGCCGAAGGACGATAGGGATCGAGTCCATCACGGGGTCGTCGCAGTTGGCAAAGAGTTGTCTCAATTTGTACTCATGGCAGTCCTGCACGGCCCAACACAAGCGAGTGAGCCACACAATGGCCTCAGCTGTTTCCTCATCAGGGTAAGCGTATACATTGAGGAAGTGTCTCGTGTATCGAATGGCGTAGATGGCCTCCGTGGCGGCCTCTCCTAGCTCATTCATCAAGGACGTCTTGCGGTCTACATGGCTGGTGTTCCGCGCAGAGTTGGTCATGGAAGCGATGCGGGCAGATCGACGGGGAGCAGACATGGATGGTAGTAGGCACGGGTTTACCCTTTCCTCTAAGACGGAGTCTCTTCAATTTTTTATGCCATGAAAAAAGGGTTTCCCCTTGTTTTCTATTTTTTTAGTCAGTTTGTGGGAGTTTCTGCTGTTTAGTCGTTTTTTGTGTTTTTCTTATGTTTCGTCGGTTTTAGAGTTTCTGCTGTTTAGTCATAGAGGGGCTCCTCCGCAGTCGCATCAATGCGGTTCTCTGAGACCAGGAAGACACCCGCCCAGTCGCCAACACCGCCATCGGTGTCCTTGAACCACAACTGATGCAGGTGGTTCGAGAAGTAGGCGACACCGCCAATGGTGCGAGGGTAGACCTTACCGTCCGTGGTCTTAGGGACCCACGTATCAACGACCACCTCCTTGGGAGCCTCGGGCTTCTTAGCCACTTTCTTCTCAGCCTTCTTGGCCTCCTTCTCGGCCTCCTTAGCGGCGAGCTTGGCCCCCTTCTCAGCGGCCTTCTCCTCATCGGTCTTCTTCGGCTTGGGAGCCGCCTTCTCCTTCTTCGGCTTGGGAGCCGAAACCGCAGCGACAGCCGCTACGCTCTCCTCGTGGGACTCCGCCGCAGGAGCCGCAACAGGCTCAACGTACTGAGCCTCGAACTCCGCGTAGAATTCGGGGCGAGTCGTCTTGCGGATCTTGGAGAGCGACATGGCGTGCTTCTGGTTGAAGGGCTTGCCTGTGGCCTCAAAGAGGTGGGCACCGTCCTTCTCGACCGATGCAGCGATCATCTGACCGCTGACCTCGAAGGACTCCCAACCGTTCTTGTTGGCGTCGGCAAGGGTGTAATCCACGTAGGCTCGCGGCTTGAGCAACTGCGGCGGGATGACGCCCTTGGGCATGCTGCCCTTCTTCTCTTTGGCCTCCTTCTTGGGGGCCGCCTTCACTACGATCTTGGCCTTCTTCTTGGCCTCGGCGGCCGCCGCCGCGATGATCGTGAGAAGCTCCTCAACGGAAAGCTCCTTGAGGGACTCTTGGATGTTCTGGATGCTGGACATGGCTTGGTATGCGTGCGTTTCTTGGTTGCTTGAGTTTAACTTCTCTTAGGGCCCCTCCCCCCCTTCAATTTTTTTTTTAATTTGACGCTTTTAAGGGGGTAGTTTTCCCACCCCCTCCCCCCCCCTAAAATGCTCTTTAGCCAAAGGAGGAGGGTAGGGGGGAGGGGGCTCCTTACACAAGGACGTCAAATTTTTATTGAACTTGATGAAAGGAGGGTAAGGAGGGAGGGGAGGGGGTCAAAGTTCCCTTGACCAAAGGAGGGGGGAGGGGGTCTACACGCCTGGGAGAATGGATCAAATTCTGAAAAAAATTGAAATACAGGGGGGCCTCTAGGGAGAAGTCAATCACAAGCCCCCAAGAACCGCAAGCCAACATGCAAGCCGCCCAAGCCACCGAAGCCGCCACCGTCTACTACACCGTTCCCGTCATGCCGACGGAAGAGTCCCAAGCCGACAAGGGAATCGACCACCCCCTCGTCTCCTGCGGCGAGTGCGACGCCGTCTGGCGTGCCCACGGACGCTCTCGCTGCCCGATATGTGCAGAAGACGAGGGCTATCGTATGAGCCTGACCTCCCATCAGACCTCGAACCTGTTCGTAGCCATGTCCAACCTGCAGACCAAGGAGTGCTACACCGAGGAGCAGATGGATCTCCAGATTTGGAGATTCCGCAACCTTCTCCGCTCCGAGGCTCCGTGGTACGACATCAACTCCCGCCAGATGATTCAGGCGTGCTACGAGTACGTTTCGGCACTCATGGGTGCTCACCCCGCCACCCCCGTCGCCATCGCCCTCTTCAAGGAGGATTTCCAGTACGCACCTGAGGAGGAGAAGACGTTCTGCCCTGAGGTGATCCTGTACCAGGAGCGTGATGCGCAGTACGACCTCCAGATGCCCAGCTGGTAAATCACCCAACGAAACATCAGAAAAACACCTACCAACGAAACAATAGAAAAACACCCAAACAAGAAGAAACATCATAAAAGTTCAAAGAAGAAAAAAAGGAAACCCCTTTTTTTTGCTCTCAAAAAAATTTGAAGGGGGCGAAGGGTCAAAGAAGAGTCAACCCACTACTCCAAGAAACTCCTATCATGTCTGCTCCCCGTCGCTCCGCTCGAATTGCCGCCAACAATGCCTCCAAGATCGTCCCTACGAACATGCCTGATCTGAAGGCCTTCATGTACTCGATCGATCTTGAATGCGAGATGCCGATCACACGCATCAATGCCGCCACCGCATGTGTTAACATGCTTCATACATCCCATTGTTCGTGGAAAACCTACGGACATCTCCGCCACCTCATCCAACAGAAGCTCAATGAGTATCTAGAAGATGTACTTCCCTGCGAGTGGGAACGCATCCTTAAATGGACTCCGTCCCACGTAAATACCACCGATCGCCAAGGTGCGTTGATGGATCTCCAAGAAGCATGCGAGTCGCTCGAGTCCCTTATGCAATAAACAAGTACAACACAAGAAGAAACAATAAAAAAGTTCAAAGAAGAATAAAAAAAGAACCGAGGGGAGACCCTTTTTTCATGGGTTTTTGAAAAACACAAGAAAAAAATTTGAAAGAAGGTCGGTCTAAAAATGAGTCAGCCCAACAGTAATAGATACTTAGTAGGCACGCCCAAAGATGAATCCCCTTCATCCCGAGCAAGAACAGAATCAAGAGACCGTGTACTCCTGGGCTCAAGCGTCTGCAGAAGCAATCCGCTTCGAACAGGTGAAGCAGGCGGAACGTGCCGAGGCACTTCGCTTTGGCTCTACGCAAGAACAGGCTGACGATCAGGGCCAAGTAGCCGCATGGCTGGACAAGGAAGCACGAGCTGGTCGACTTCGAATCCTTCGATGCAAGGCCGACGGTGGTCGCATCGCTCGCCATCACGTACTCCTTCTTGAAGAGAACGACGATGGAGAGGTGGTATCCTTAGACATCGGAGGATGGTGTTCGATGTCAGAGCTCAAGCGCGGAGCACACGGAGGTACCGAATGGTTGTACAAGGCAGAACCGATCGGAGATGAATGGCTCCGTGTTCAGGTTATGATCACGGATAACTTCCCTGATCACGAGATGTTCAAGCGTCCTGACGGATCGCGTATTGACCTCGGCTTCAACGACGACGATCACTTCTACTTCTTCAACGTTGACATCCCCATGGAAAACCTCGTTGACACCGACTAAACATCAGAAAACACATACAAGAAGAAACATCAGAAAAGTTAAAAGAAGACATAAAAATAAGGAAAAAGGTGCGGTTGCCTTTTTTCACTATGTCTGAAAAAATTGAAGCGTCGTCGGAGATTAAAATAGGTCAATCCCAAGCAATCAACACATCCAAGCAATCATGAGCACCATCCAATCGTTGTACATCGCCCTGCGTGCCGAAGCGATGAGAGACCCTATGATGAGGGCGTTGTTCAACCACGAGATCTCGTGGGCGGACGCCTATTCGGAGGCAGACGATGCGAAATGGAAGGAGTACATCGCGTCTGGAGAGGGTGCAGAGATCTTCGCCTCCGTCCAAGCGGAACTCGATCGCGTCAACGGAAAGACCTCCAAGAAGTCAAAGGGCGTTCGTTGGGACGATGACACGGTGAATACCGTGAAGATCATCGAATCGGCTCCTGTCCAGATCCAGCAGACCACAACCACCGTTCTCTTCAACCCCAATCAAGTCAAGACGATCGTGGCTCGCAATCTGCCTCGCGACATAACCGAGGAGGAACTGCAGAACGTGTTCGCCAAGCACGGCCCCGTTCGCGATGTTTACATTCCCAAGAACCTCGACCAGAATAGCCCTTACTTCGGAACGATCAAGGGGTTTGCCCTTATCAAGTTCATGAGTCCGACGGACTCCACTCGTGCGTACATGGCCGAAACCACTCGCCTCAACATCCGCGGAAAGATGATCGGTCTCGAGTTCGCCAAGGAGGACCGCTAATCGCTCTGCGTAATGACCAAACAGCGTAAAATCCTAACAAACAGACGAAACAATAAAATATAAGAAAACAAGGGGAAACCCTTTTTTCTTGTGCGAAACGTGTTATAAAAATTGAAATTTCAATCACGAGTTGAATAGAACAACAACTCTGCACACTCGCATATCCATGACTCTCCAATTCCAAGAACCGATTCACTGGCGTCCTGCTCTCGAAGTCCTCTTAGAGGACGAGGCTCTCGAACCGCAAATCCTCCTCTCCGAAAACGCACAGATTCTCTATCGCCACGATCCGTCTCTGTTCTCCTTTGATTCCTATGACGGATGGAAGAACGAACAAGAGATCCGCTCCTCGGCACCCATCGGATCACGTGTCCTTCTTCGTCGTCGCCCCATCGAAGTCATCATTGACAAGAACACCTACCTCGTGCATCACGACATCATGATGGAACGCTCGGATCGCTGGAACAATTACCACGTGGTCTACTTCGAGCAGGAACCATCACCTCTTCCCATGCCCCAAAAGAAACGTACGTATTCCTTTGCCTTCTAAAAAAATTGAAGCCGTTCTGCCCCAACAGAGAAAGACAAAACCATGACTCCCACGCTCTCCATTCGAATTCCCATCATTGCCGTCCCTTCGCCCATTCTGGTGCGTTTCTCTTACACGATTTCCCAAAACTATTACAAGTTGTGGACGCCATCCGATTACGCATATGTGTACCAAGACGCAAACGATACCCCATACACCTGGGACGATGTCGAAGTTCCCCGTCGTTCCACTCGCCGTGCTGCCAAGAAGGTCATCAACTACAAGATCTAGATAGAACATCCAACAAAAAAGAAAAAAGAAAAAGGGCGGCGAGCCTTTTTTCTTATGCGAAAATTGAAAATGTATCAAACATAAAAACGGTTAACATTTATGTGTTCAAGAATAGATTGTACGCATGAGTGATATCGGAATTCCCACCATCCAACACGTCTCTTTATCTGTTGAAGCCATACGACAGAAAGGATGCACCTGGTTAGTCAATGGAGTCCACTGTCGTGAACCATGTGCACCTTTCCTGTTTGTTTGCAACAAGCACAAGGATATCCCAGATATTCCTCGGCATACGTATGATACTGCAAACTCTTGTAGGAAACGCAAGTGAAAATTGAAACGAGAGAGGGGTGTGGGGACAGAATGTCTCCACAATGGAAATCGCACAACAACGCATTCAAGAGTGTGTCAACGGAATACTGGATCTCTCCCATTTGGGGCTATACGAACTTCCTCCTCTTCCTCATAATCTGATCGTTCTACAGTGTACTAACAACCAATTATCCAGTCTTCCTGATCTTCCTTCCTCTCTTCAAGTCCTTCAGTGCTCCTCCAATCAGTTGACTTCTCTTCCAACACTCCCTCCATGGTTAAGAACGTTTACATGTCAATTCAATCAATTGACAACACTTCCTGCACTCCCTCCGCATCTTACGATGATGTTATGCGACGCTAATCAATTCGAGACTCTTCCTGATCTTCCTCAGTCTCTTACTTATCTTTCGTGCTCTATGAATCGTCTGGTCTCCCTTCCTCATCTTCCACAAAGACTTGAAAAGTTATATTGCTCTCAGAATACATTGAAGGCGTTGCCCGAGCTTCCTTCTACGCTCGTAGGACTGGCATGTGCATTGCCTCACAATGACACAATATACATTTCCAATGAAATGACTCCTGAAATCGTTCGACAATTGAATCACGAACATCAAGAGTGGATCGATCCTCATAGTAAAGAACGCTGCAATGCACGCTGCAAGATATACAAAGAAGGAATCATGATGAAAGCATGGCATCCTACGCGTATGAAGATGCTCCTTGATTTGGGGTACGACGTGGAAGACATGTAGGAGCTTTTAAAGCGGAACGCGATGCCGCCAAAGGCGGCTTTTAAAAAAGTGCCCAAAAAGAAAATATATCCTTCTTATTTTTACTAAAACGAAAATGAGGGGTGAGGGGTGTGGGGACGCTTGCGTCTCCACATAAAAATTGAAATTAAATGTATCAAAAAAGGCAATCACACACTCCAAGATGACATCCAAGACACCCATGGACATTGCTGTCGATCGCCTTCTGAGCTGCAAGAACGGAGAACTCGATCTCAGCGGTCTGGGGCTGACCATGCTTCCTCCTATCCCTGAGGGCATCACCACATTGAGGTGTTCGCACAATCCACTGACCACGTTGCCTCTACTTCCTTCTACCTTGGAGGAACTGTTTTGCTCCTACAATCAACTGACCTCTCTTCCAGTGCTCCCTCCTTCACTGACTTTCATAATATGCAGCAACAATATGCTGACTTCTCTTCCAGATCTCCCTCCTTCCTTATTTGCTATCTACTGCAATACAAACCAGTTGACCAGCCTTCCAGAACTTCCTCCTTCCTTACGGATTCTTCGTTGCTTCAACAATCAGTTGACCTCCCTTCCCACTCTTCCTGTTTCCATGGTCAGTATCAATTGCTACTGCAATCCGCTGACTTGTCTTCCCACTCTGCCTCTTCAAATGCAGGAGCTGACATGCTACTGCTGTACCTTGACATCGCTTCCCACTCTTCCTGCCAATCTTCGCCGACTGAACTGTCTCGGAAATCCATTGGAGACGTTGCCAGAGCTTCCTTCCACTTTGGAGGTTCTGAAGGCTGAACTTCCATGGGTCGACTCCCTGGAGGAGGATATGTGCCTTGGAGGTCCAAAGATATACCCTGCATTGTGGCCAGATATGGTGGAGGCTGTCAATCAAGACGTGAGAAATCACGCAGGGTTAACCCATCGAGAAAGCAAAAGACGTTGCAACAAACGCTGCTCCTTGTATAAGGAGGAGATCATGATGATCGTGTGGCACCCTAAACGAGTGGAGAAACTGATTGAGATGGGGATCGATTTGGAGGATGTTATGTAGGAGCTTTTTAGAAAAAAGCTCGCAAAAAGAAAAAAGTTCCTAAAATGAAAAAAGATTGTAAGAAGAAAAATCAAATAAAAGGGGGCAATTGCTCTTTTTATTAGAAAATTGAATTCATGTCTTATGAAAACAACTTCACAACCATGTACCAATACGTTATTGCGTTCTTTTCCACGGCGATCCTGACGGCGGTCATTACCAAACGATACTATGCAAAAAAAGAAACCCCTATTGGAGCATCCACTACACCTTTTACCAACCCATCGAAAATCCCTACCGTGTCGCTTGATAAGCACAACGAACACATGCGGCTCATGGCCCAATGGGAATCAACCAAGATCAACCCATCTCAGGTGTACAAGAGCTACCAATTGCAATAAAAAAATTGAAGTTCGCCACAGCACAATATAAATCAACACAAACTTCCAAACAAACTTCCAACATGCCATCCCTCCTCTCCCTCTTCGAACGCATCTTCTCCTCCAACGAACGTCTTACCGTCGAAGACGAAGCCTACATCGACGCCTATGTTGACGACGCCCTCGGCCGTCCAAACCCGTTCATAACGGCAGCCGATCCGATGATTCGTGCCGATTCCCACCACCACATCATTACCATCATGGATTTCATGCGTCAAGACCAGTATCTGAGCCCATGGATCATTCAAGAATCTCAAATGGTTCGCGAATCCGTCATTCACGACCCACGCTTTGCTCTCAATAGCATCCTCATTTCGCATTTCTAAACATATAAAAAATGGAAAAAATGGACGGCGGTCTTTTTTTCATACATTTAAAAAATGAAACCAATCGATCATACATTCAGAGGCAACCATGATCCCAAAAGATTTACGCCCGTTCCTCTTTGTGTACTGTCACGAGTGCTCTATGTGCTACGAAATGCATTATGATCGCCACAGCCAAATGTTCTACTGCCCTGAATGCTACGAAGATGTTAAGTATGACGATGTGGACCCAGACGAGTTCAAGTTCGATACAAGACTGTTTGTATACGAAATGAAACAAGAACGCAATTCCGCAAAGCGAAATCGTCTGATCTCATTATACATGGATATGGACAAGATCGATGATGTTCCAGCGGGGCACGAAAGTGTACAGTGGATCCAAGATCAATACGATTGAAGTCTATTTCAAACCCATGCATAGCGTTAAAAATTGAATCTAGTAAAAACAACAAAAGATACTAACAAACAATGTCCAGTATCCAAGAGTCCATCCCACACTGCTCCTATGAGGAGCTCCTCACGATCATCGAAGTGGCGACTGCCGAGGCCAAGAAGAGGATCGATATAAAGATAGAAGAACCAGTAGATGTAAATATGAGTGTCCAAATATCAAAGAACTCTCAGATTGCACGTAATGGTAATAAGGCGGAAGACATTCTTTGCAATTCGTTGGACCTACTAGAGAAATTAGGAGCTCAATACTTCAAGAAAAAGATAGTGAAGTGCGAAAAACTGATTAGAAAAAAATCCGACCATTGTTTGACATTTGAGGATGGATCGTCCACAACCATTCAGTTGAAGAGTGGCAACGGTGGCGGTCGTGGCTGGAGTTTTGATCGTCGCGACGTAATGAATATGCCTACCAATGAGTCGTTCAAAGAGCTACTCAATGTGGTGTGTTTGAAGTCTGGTGCCGAGCGTAAAACCGTTTCGAATGACAAATCCCTCCTCTCCAGACTATTTCTTGGCGACGAAGAGATCTCAAAACCACAACACTTTGTTCATATCATCGTGAAAGATGGTGCGGTATCATCTTTATCTGCATGTCCTGCCTCTCTCTTCATTGATACAATCGTACGTGATATGTATGAAAACTGCGAAGCAAAAATAACATGTGTTCATCTTACACCTCTCGTTTACCTACAACGCAAGGGAGGTGGTAAAAAAGACCATTCGCCTGGTGATATCCAGGCGAAACTGTGTCGTATGCCGAATTGCATGACGGAGATTACACTCGATTAAACCAAGATCTCACAACGGGAACAAATGCGGATACAACGTTCACTACAATACTGTTTCCAAGATAGAATAAAGCGTTTTCATCACTCGTAGAAGGAAATACATATGTGGAAGGAAATCCAAACATACCGAGTGTTTCTTTTACTGTAAGGCGGCGGATGGCATTTCCTACTTTATACAACCCTGTTTTTGCTCCAGGACCTCCTGATGAGGCACATACCGTGACACCTGCCGAGTCAATGCTATACACACGCTCTCCCTGTCTTCCACCTTTTGTTGTTTTCTTTGACACGACATCAAAGAGCACATTCGGCTTTCCAAATACGTTTTCCTTTTTTGGTTTCTCCACCAGATCATATTTTTCTGTATCAACAGCGTTGTGCACGACAGATACGTCGATGATATCTTTCACTGGAATTTGAGTTTTATTTCCATCTGGAATGGCGAATGCCTTATTCTTTGTTGCTACGATAAAGATACGATGTCTCGCCTGCGGTGATCCATATTCAGTCGCATTTATGACCTTTGATGTAATCATATAGCCTCTTTTCGTAAGCTCCGTCTCAATCGTTTTGTACGTTTTACCTTTGTCGTGTGTTTTGAGATTCTTCACGTTCTCCAGAATGCACATCGGTGGATTTTTCTTATCAATAATCTTGAGAATGTCAAAGAAGAGATTGCCCTTCTCCTCATCCTTAAATCCTTCTCCATTTCCAGCAATACTGAATGGCTGACAGGGAAATCCAGCACACAGTATTTCAAAATCGGGTATCGTGTCGACGTCAAGCTTTCGAATATCGCTCTTTGGTTCAAGATTGTAATTTGCTTTATAAATATTACGTACTCCTTCGTTAATATCACACGCCAATACACATTCAAACTCAGGTGAGGCATTGAACGCGGTATGGAATGCACCTAATCCGCAGAATAGATCAATATAACGAATCTTGTTTGGTTCTGAAGGCGATGACATGGAAGGATCTTGCGATGACACGGAATCATGCAATAGCTTTACAATTTCTTCTTTCTTCTTTCCACTATATCCTTTGATGCTCTTCTCCTTGCATGCCGCAATCAGTTCCTCACGAGTTTTCTTTGAATAGTCCATTCTACTTGAATGCATTTGATGTGCAGTTATGTTGTCAATTTTTGCTGTTTCGACATTTGTTGACATATCCTCTTGAACCTTTTCGCGAAATCGTTAGATCTGTACGAAACCATTCTTACGTCCCGATCTGGAATAAAAAATTGAAGTGGGTTCTCTCAAAAAAGAAATGACAACCCACGACAGCCATGGCTTCCACTGCTCATTCGAACGATACCAAGTATTGCTGGTGCAACGCCGATCCCAGCAAAGTACGCATCAAGTCCACGCAATCCCCGAAATCCGCTCTCATGCAACTCTACGACTGGCCTGATTCGCGTGAACGCCACACGAACCGCTCCGCCGCCTTCCCCTATCGGCTAGGACCCGACATCGCCCACAAGGACTGCAAAGGCCTTATCCGTCAACGAGGGCTGTACTGGTGGTTCTCCGAACAGGTCAAACTAGAAGACAAGATCATGGCAGGTACCATCAAACCAGTAGTAGGCGAATTCTACTGCTTCCTGGAAGAGGAAAATACACCTGGATACGATTTCCTTGGCAAGCCGTTGCCTGGAACCGATACCAGCAAGCCACCCACGACGATCCTTTATCGGTACGGCAACGTCTTCTCCTATGATCCAACCAGCGGATACTATTGGAACATCCAATCCGTCGCAGTTCCCAAGGGGCATCCTGATGCAAATGTTTCGCCCTACAAGATGATCGATGTCATGGATCACTCACGTACGTTTTAAAAAAAAAGAGGTTCAGACTCTGAACTATTTTTAAAAATTGAACGACATAACGAATATCAAAAAAGACATCCATGTTTCTCTATCAAGTCCAACCGAATCAAAGTGCACTCCTTCTGATCCAAGTGGATCTGGGCGAGTACGTTATGACCTATCACCACATGGAACAAAATGGTCGCGAAATCATTTCGTTCTCTCAGAACCGAATCATCAACAATGACGAGATGAACTATTTGCAAAACTGGATTCAACCCTTATTTAATCAGGACCATGTCATGAATCTCTTCCGAGATTCCTTTTGGGATCGGCTCAACGGCAACGATCTGAACTATGTGAATGTCGAACAAGCATAAAAACCTAATGTGATGTTATTTTTCGTAATTTAAATTTGAAGCATAATAAAGAACCAACGATACTTGTCCAGAAATGAAGTATACCTACGTTGTCTCCACTTCATATCAAAAGTTCGACGATTTGATTCAAAAAGAGATGGATCTTGTTGGAAAAAAGAGACAGATTATGTATCAATCTCTCTACGAGTCCGTTAAACACAATGATACCCATATCGATGTTATCCGAATGAAACAATTGATGGAAGAAGGAGAAGATACGGAAATCCTTAAAATGGTCCCCCTTCTACTTAAAATCAAAAAAGCTCTATAATCAAACCGCGTGTCTATTTTTACTGGCGTTATCTTGGAAAAATTGAATTGTATGGATGCTTTACAGTAAATCAACCATGCTCATCCCTGAATTAGCTCCCGCTCTCCAAGCCATCGCCGATCGATTTGGTCTTCTGGTACAACGCACGAAAGACTGCGAAGGTCGTGGCCCAGGCCACATTGTTTCCTTCTGCAATCCAAAAGACAAGAACGACTGGAAGAGCGTATATGGATTTCCAGGAAAACGTGCGGAATGGAACAAAAAGGACCTCTTTTATACCGTTCCGATTCACGATAACGCCGTTCTGATCAGAGTCATTCTTGGGGCCATACCCGAATCCATGCCCGAATTCACAGACATCGAAATGCCACTTGGATACAGTTTCATCATCGTTCCTGTTATCATCAGCCCACATCTTGTCATCGATATTGAATAAATCACGTTTGTCTATTTTTATACAAAATTGATACGTGATATTGAGTTCATAAAACCACGCCATGATACAACCTGCTTGCATATCAAGTTCGTATCGATCCTATGAATCCTCTACCAAACTATCACCCTATGCAAACGCCTTTCGTTCCCTTTCCGTACGAAAAGCCATTCCAACCGGTGTAGAAAAAGTTCGTGCAAGAGTCTATGGAGGAATTCTACGAGTTTCACATACAGACCCACGACAGGAACAATATGCCATCGTACAAGGACGATATTCTGGTAAGTGGTCCTTTCCTAAGGGACATTCCAATGAAGGGGAACTTCCACTAGAATGTACCCTTCGTGAAATCCAGGAAGAAACGGGAATCAAGAGCCTTCCCGATCCAATCGAAACCGTGCGATTTGGCTATGGAAATTATCACATCTTTTCCTTGAATGAGCCCATACCCCTTGTACCACAAGATACCTATGAAATTATGAATACCATGTGGGCAACCGTCGACGAAATGGAGTTATTATCACTTAATGTAGACGTCTCTCGATTCGTCAAGACATGGAAGAAGAAACATGATTAAATCTCAAAAATAAAAAAGGAGGCGTAGTAGGATGTTGCATGTGAAAACAGATGAGATCTATGGTAAAAACGAAGTAGTAAACTCCAACGATCTACGAAATCATCTGGTCAACATCGACTCGCGGTTTCGCAAATCGTATCTGGAGCCACCGACCGATTTTTCGTATCATTTCGCTCACCCCTATAAAAATGTTATCAAAGCACGCGTTGCATCCGTTGAAATTCCGATCGGATTCTACAATTTTTCATTAGCCAAAAAGAATACCATGTTTCGTCTCGACGCCATGGACTACGTGGGAAATCAACATTTTCTTACCGTCACCATCCCTGACGGCGATTATACACCCGAATGCCTCGTTGAAACCATACAAGGACAATTCAACGCCATCCGCGACGCCTATGGACTCTTCTTTCGTATCACCCTGGATCCTCGAAGTAGACGAGTGACGATTGTACACGATGGATCAGGACCACCTCCCTGTCCTCCTGGACCAACCCACTGCCCCGTTACCTTCGGTCTAACCTTTGCTATGGTAGGACTAGAAAGCCGCACCTTTGACTTTGGACTCGGATACAATCTCGGATTCGCACAACATTTCTACGCAGTCGACGCACCCTTCTCCATCACTGGCGAGTCTCTCCTTACCACACAGAGTGATCATTATTTTCTTCTTTCGATTGACGATTTCTATACCGTGGAACACAAGACCAACGACACCTATATCCAATGTCTGGCCAAGATTCTTGTCAAGCGAACACCCAACGGAATTATTTTTGACGATGGTTATACCGTTCTGTCCAACGATATCATCTTTCCAAGGCCGATTGATATGAAACAAATCCGCGTACGTCTACTGGATATGTATGGCGTACCCATCGATTTGCACAATCTTAACTTTTCGATTTCCCTTGAAATAACAGAGGTTATGAACGTTCAATTGTATGACAACTATCGAACATATTTGTGGTCAAAAGAAGAACCGCGAGCAGTACGAAGCACAAACGGAACCGCGTCGGCCATCGCCCCACCCGCCCGAAATTTCAAGTAATACGATGTTCTCTGAAATAGTCTTTTAGATATTGATAGATAAAACGAGAATCCGAATCATCACATGACAACAAATAATAGGGGAAAAATCGATGGATACGAAGCGTCAATTTGATCTCATCGATACGTTCTGATTTCCAATTAATACGCTGAGTAAATGTCCCACTGGTTAGATGATAATGATGACAAACAAGATCATCTTCGCAAAAGGACAATATAGAATTGATCAATTCATAGGGCAGAGGAAGCAAGATGTGAAGGGAATTCATTCCCTATCCTTCATGATGAATTTATCCATGCGGATCTAAAGCAACCTTCATTCCTTAGGTAGATGCATAAAATACTAGATGAACGTGAACAGTGTGATTTAGAATGTCTCACGATTGGAGCGTTCAACCCATTGAACACCTACATGTCAAAATCCCAGTACGATTCTTGCTTGAACACCATGCGAATTGATGATCAAACCGTCTTTCCCATCCCTATTACCTGCAGTGTTCCCACCGAGGTCCCTCTCGGAACCGTTATTGAATTACGCTCCGCAACAGGTGTCATCCGCGGTTCTCTTACCGTTTCCGAATGCTGGCCCATTGATTTGGAACGAGAATCTGTTGCCGTTTTCGGATGCTTTGACTCCAATCACCCTTACATTCAATACCAGTTGTCGAAATCCGATCGATTCTATGTATCTGGAACACTCGATTCTTCCTCCACTTCCTATCACAACACATTTCTATCCTATCGAAAAACACCCTCGGAGATCAAATCGTCGGTGTCCGCTCCATTGATTGGATTTCAAACGCGAAATCCACTTCATCGTTCCCATATGGAATTGATCATGAATTGTTCCAAGAAAGTTCCAGGTGCTACTGTATTGTTGCACCCTGTCGAAGGTGTTACCCAAGAGTGCGACATTCCCTTTCCCGTTCGAATGAAATGCTACCAAGAAGTTCTTCCTTATCTCCCACAATCCTTTCTCTCCATTCTTCCACTCAGTATGCGTATGGCGGGACCACGTGAAGCAGTATGGCACGCCGTCATTCGCCGCAATTATGGGTGCACCCATTTCATCGTCGGTCGCGATCATGCAGGTCCATCCTATAAAAAGAAGGACGGGTCTCCTTTCTTTCACCCTATGGCTGCACAAGAACTCGCTTCTTCTCTAGAACTAGGCATTGTCATCCTTGCAAGTGAAGAGGTCGTGTACTGCGAAGACCTGGATCAATACGTTGAAATCAGCAAGGCACCCGTCGGTGATACTCTTCAAACCATCTCTGGAACCGCTTTTCGCAACGCACTGGAAAAGAATATACCCATTCCCTCATGGTATTCTTACCCTGGCGTCGTGCGAGTTCTTCAACAATTCTACCAGCGTCCAAAAGGCGCATGCTATTACTTTGTGGGTCTATCAGGGTCTGGAAAGAGCACCCTTGCTGAGATTCTACAGTCTCACCTGGAAGAAGTGTACCCCTCGAGACAAATCACGCTTCTAGACGCAGATATCATTCGCACCCATTTATCAAAAGGCCTCGGATTCTCTAAAGAAGATCGGTCCATGAATGTTCGCCGAATCGGATATGTTGCCTCCGAGATTGTCCGCCATGGCGGTATCGTCATCGTCGCCAATATTGCACCCTTCGAAGAAGACCGTGAATGGAATCGAAAGATGATCTCCCAATGGGGCGATTACATTCAGATCTACGTCGATACACCTGTAGAAGAATGCGAACGTCGCGACGTCAAAGGACTATACAAAGCGGCCCGAGCAGGAACATTGAAGAACTTCACGGGTGTAAGCGATCCATTTGAGGTTCCCACGAATTCGTTTTTGACTCTTTCCTTGCAATCTCTTCGTAAAACAACGTCTACGATGTTCAAGTCCCTTGCGCCCTTTTTTGAAAAATGAAATCCGAGTTCGATAGAGATTGAACCATGCACCGTTTTTCCACGATACGTTGTTCCATCTGTCGTTATTCGTTTCCATTAGGAGGATGTGCACAACGGGTTCACAATTGTCATCTATGCATTGAATCACGACAATTCATCGGTTCCATCGAAGTACTCATTCACCAATGTTCACGGTGTGGTCGCGAAGCGGGTTATGCAATACTCGACGTACAATCACAGGCGGATCTTCTGGCGTATTCTCAATTATCCTATGGATATTACGAACAATCGGTGTATTCTGAGCAGGATCGCATCCATTTATTTTCTCGATGGCTTGCCAACCAACCCTGGTGGAAACACGATAAAGAACACATCGAAGCTGTCCTCAATACCCTTTCACACCAAGGAGATCCTGCTGGATTTACCGAATTCCTAGAATATTTATGGAAAATGGAAAATTGATGGCCAAATGATACGTATATAATAGATACCCATGCATCCCTTATCAAAGCTTCGTTGCCTAGAATGTCCACTAACCTTTGATCCTCAACTATGTTATATGCATCATGCCAATTGCAAAACATGTGATGGAGATGTACACGAATGTTATGTGTGCCGTTCTCCTGCCTGTTATGCCACACTCAATAGCACAGAACTTGAAGATTTCCTTTCATTCGTCAAACAAATCTCAGAATGCCCATACGAGGACCACATGGATATCATGGGTGAAATCTCTCGTGGTATCGCGGCCAAATGGTGGTTTCAGCTCGACCATCCTACGATTGAAGCATGTCTAAACGCTCTTCCCATCGATGAAATCCGCATTCGCACCTATCTTGAGCATATCCACTGTCAAATCTACGAAGAAGTTGCTGAAGAAGACGAACACGCTCGCCAAGATCGTCTCGGTCTTTACTAAAAACGATTTGGTGGTATATTTTTGTATGAAAAAATAGAGATTGTATTCTTAGTTGCTTATTCTGGTTAGTTTAATCGACATATACCTGTTCCTCTAATACATCCATGATCCAACTAGGGATCTGTTTTTGTTCGAATAAGACGGATAGCTCTTGTGATAGATTCGCCCATTCACTTTCCGATAGATGACGCGATTGATCAAACGTATTCATCTCTCGTCCTTCTTGCTCGGTAAAATGCCATAAAATGTTGTAATCTCTCAGAATCGTGAGCGACACGACCTGGCTCTTTCTTTCCGCCATACAATTGTAAAACAGGGAAACGGACATATGATTTGCCCTCTTTTCTCAATGATTCAGAATTCAATTTTTATAAAATTTGAATACTGGATGGACCAATAGAAAAATCAGTCCATGGATCTTACCAAGAAAATCCCCATTGCCCTGAACAATATCCTCAAGGAGGAGCAGCAATACACGCTGAAATTCTTTAACGATTCCCTTCCACGTCTTCTGATCTCCTATGGAGACCTCTGTGTCGATAACGCGGATAACCGTGTATATGCCGAAATGCCGCTTAGTATGAAACGATCCCGTGCATTCTGGACGGTCATGACCCATCATCATTCTCGTCGACCCCACGAGACCGCCGCGGATTATTGCTTCTTCTGGCTTGGATTTTGTCCCACTCGAGTGGAAGAAAAACGTCTCATCATCGACGAAGCCGCACAACTTCTTACCCAACAGGATCTTGAAAATGATATCGAGCGCGACAAATGGCTCGATCAATATGGTGCCATGGTATTTCCTGGATACAATCAATACGCAGAAGTCATGAAAATGAGCTGGAATCCCGTCTAAACTTGTTAAATGATAGTTGATGCGTTATTTTTTATGGTCTAGTAGATGTCTTGTTCAGGACATGGACTATGTTCAGGACCTATTTCCAATCGAATCTTTCTATGGCAAACTACTCCACCAAGAAACATTGAATGCATGTTATGCCAATTACATTTTAATCGCTTGGTGTATCTCAATTATGGCTCCGTTCCTGAAACATATGGTTCTAGTATTCTGGAAGCACGAGAGAATCTTCTACGAAAATTGAACGGGCCGATCTATTTTTGAATGTATAACACATGTATACCCGCACTCCTTTCCTTTTATTGGAAGACACGGTTGCCCAACCTTCCACGTCTAGATGTCCTTATCCCATCGAGTTAACATCTGACATCATTCCTCCTAACGATATCTTTCCCTTTAACGAACGATATTCCAGTCCTCTCACAATAGGATTTAGAGCCCCTAACCTGTCCGAAGTACAATGGCGAAAGGCAGAAACTGCGTTTCTATCCTATCCTCCTGGGTTTCGTATCCAGATTGATCATATCCTCCACAATCACGATATTCAAACAGTATACTACTTGGAAAGTACCTCCAATGCTCGAAAGAAGTGGAAACGTATCATCGTGACCTTCCATTCCGACGAACATGTCTTTATCCAACCGCATATGATATCTAAATAAAATTGAAGCCCGACATGGTCTATCGAAATAGCAAACCAAATCCATGTCGTTCAATATCGAATTCTTCGCTTCCTTCCTGCACATCGGCCTCAACGCCTTCGAAGTGGTTGTTCATCGCCCCCTTACCGAGGATCAAGTTCAAGGCATGATCCACATTCTTCGCACAAAACTGCTCGGTCCCGCCAATTCCAATCCAGAGGAGTTTGACCTCTTTCCCGCCAAGGAATCCCTTCAGGATCTATTTGGTTCTTATGCCACGGTGTATCGCACCAAGGTTCCATACAGAGAGATCATTCCTTTCATCGGCAGCGATACTCAAGAGCTCTTGATCCGAGTGAACGAGGAGGCGATTCCATACGATCAGATTAGCGACCTGTTTATCGAGACGGGCATTCAAGAGATTATGACGACTGTTGCACCACACATCCACTTCTGCCACAACGTGCGCTGCAATGAATCCAACACCAAGAAGTGTGCAGGTTGCTATTCTAACTGGTACTGCTCCTCAGAGTGCCAACAAGCTGACTGGCCCTACCACAAGGCTGTATGCAAGGAAATTCAGAAGGATCGTATTGCCACGAATCTCTATGTCCAAATCGCGGAGAGACTGGGAAAGGATGTGGTGAATTACCCTTACGACGAATTCAAACGATTCTTTAAGGGTCGCCCTGTCTCCAAAGATCACACGATGGCGGACTGGATGGAGGATTGGCTCGAGGGATACTACACGTACGATAGCGAGCGTAAGCAGATGCTTCGCTCTGCCTTCCTTGCCAACGGGCTCACATGGACGTCCGATGTCTATCCGTTCTATACCGAGTGGGCCAATCAGCGATCGGGCAATCGCTATGAGAAAATCACGGCGTTTGTCAAGGAGGTACGTTTCATGTTCTAAGAGACTTCTAAGGTACGACTAAGAGACTTCTAATGTTATAAAAAGCGGGCTTGTATCAAAGCCTATTTTTATTAATTACGACGTGTCTTACGATTACGACGTGTCTTACGCATTGTCTTACGCTTGCGACGACCTCCCTCCTGCGTATTATAGCTCTTTAACGCTTCCATAGAACCCTTTAGGTTTTGAGGAGTTGAACTCTGAAAGGCACGGCGTGTCGCTCGTTGATTAGCTAGTCTTTTAACTTGTGCGTTTAACTCGATATTACTTCCAATCTTATTAATTTGATTAGATGGCATTCTATTTTTACGAACAAGAGCAGGCTGTGCATTATTGATTGGATCCATTCTATACCATCTTTCGATTATCTTTTCTGAAAAAATTGAATATACACTTTCCAAATATAATCGTTGCACAATGACCTGGATTCAAGAATGGAAATCCATGCTACAAACCAAAGCCCATTATTCTACGCACATCCATACCGTCGCCGTAGATCCGGACATGTACGACGTACTTCGAGTCTATTGCTTGTTCCACGACATCATTTTCTTCCCTTCCATGTACGATGAATATATTCAATATTTACATGATCATTCGCTTGAACCCAATGATCAGCATATGGCTCAATATGTTGATCATTCGACCTTGATTCAGGAGCAAATCCAAGATGTTGCATCCGTTCGACAATTAGAAACATTCGCTAAAAAAGAACGATTACGCTTTTACGAAGGCGATAGCGTTATGGAAAAAGTGGCACTGGCCGCACATTATTTCGGGCAACGAGGTGGCGGTTAGCGACGTTAACGACGATTGCTGCGTGTCTTACGTGTCTTATTTTTTCGTATACGACGGGTTTTGCGGCGTGCACCTACTGGAGGCGGTGGAAGGGGACGAGTAGGCTCTGTCATACCAAGCATGACCGATGGATGAGTTCTGGTGTAATTCTCCCATTTTTTTTCTTGGTTTTTTGTCATTTTAGGGAGAGGTCGATTAGGAGGAGGTGGGATAGGTGAGTTAGAAACGGGTGAGATAGAAACGGGATAATTAGGAACAGATGAGTTAGAAACGGGAGAAGTAGGAACAGATGAGTTAGAAACGGGGGATCTAGGAACAAGTGGACGCTTTTTTGTTGGTAAAGGTGGTAGCGTCAATGGTACATTTTTAGATTGAGCAAGTCTCATAATATGCTTTCCGAGCTTGCTCTTTTCTGCGATATTTGCATTTCGTTTAGCTTTCTTTGCGATGTTAGCATTTAGATTAATTTGAGCCAGTTCAATGTTAGAAAGCCCGCGGGGCCCCTGGGGTCTATCAAGAAGTGGCATGATCTGACCTGTATTTCCAAAATTTCCAAAAACACTTGATGTTGTATGAGACATTTCTCTACTTCATACTCATAAAATTGAAAACCGGAATTCATAACAGAAAAGTCAGAAATGGAACCCACCAAAGTCTATCCCTTCCCTTGTACGCAATGCCGTGCTCGCTTCTTCTGCCACTGTGAAACGCTAGACGCGGCCGGATGGTGCAGGAAGTGCAAAATCATCAACTGTTCTTGTCCAAAAAAGAAATGCGATCGTTGCCTCAACGAGTGTCTATGCCATATTTTCGAACCTATCTGCATTGAATGCATCGAAACGAAAAAACAAGAGGGTTCATGCAAAAAATGCGAGTCTCCCTACGAATGTGTCTGTGAGCTTCTCATTGAAAACGGAAACTGCCCTACTTGTATGAAACTCGTATGTAAATGTACTACGTTAAGTGATAAGTCAGGCGATACAATAAGTGATACACATGATAAAATTGAACCATCGTCGCCATAATCAGAAAGTCAACCATGTCTCGTCCCATTCGCTCCGCTTCCCTTGTTGCCTCCCAGCGTATTTCCAGCCTTCTTCGTCCCAAGAGTTCGAGTCGTGCGAACTCCGTTATGGGCGACTCTGTCTGCGAAGTCATAAACGAAGAAGAGTGGACCAACTGCGAAAAGTTCTCTCCCTTTCTCCCAGATCCTTTCATTCCTACCAACTCGCCACGCATTCCTCCCATCAATATCCCTTCTCCTACCTACACAAATCCCAATACCTACGCACCAAGAGCCGAGCAACATATTGCACCGAATACTACGAACATTGATCTTGGAGATACCCGCTTTACCGAATACATGGGTACCAAGCATTACATTCGCATGATGCTCCAACGCACTCAAGCCAGCTCCAATCCAGAGGACAATACTACCATCACCATAAAGATCTTCGAGCATCTGGTCGCTCATCCCACCATTCTCATCTACGAGCCACGATTTCGTGAGACCGTCATCGGTAAAATCAAAGAATTCGAAAACACCATTTTCGCCCAAACGCATTCTCCTGAGCTGCAAGAGCTAGAAGATACTTTCTGGAAACTCAAGAGCACCGCCTATTCTCTCATCCATCACAGTCAGCTTCGAAACAAGATCAACTCTCATCTGACCGACATTCTCCAGATGTACCAAGAATACCGTGCCTATCTGCACCGCCCCGCACTCACCGACATCATCGTCATTCTCAAACAGATCCTTCTTGATATCCAGAAACACCCGAAATACGTTGTCTAATCAAAAAATCCGACTTTATTTTTTCATAAAATTTGATGGTCGAATTTGACGGAAAATAAGTCAATCCAATCATGAATCAGAACGACTACTTTCTTCACGCCAAGATTAACGAGCTCCAGACCCGCCTTGCCCTTGCCGAGAGCAACATTCTGGCCATCCACAACCAGCTCGGTGCCAATCCAAGCCTCAAGACGTCAATCCCTCTGGCCCCGCTTGATCGTCGTACTCCGCCCTCGCAACGCACTGCTCCATCCGAGCAAGAGCCACCCATGGCACTGTCCGAGATCCTTCTTCCCAATGAGACGGTATACTTTTCCATCATCAAGGGAAAGGATTCGAATGGCAAGTTTATCCATTCGAAGCTGGAGGCCGTCTACAACGGTACGGAGATGCTGGTACTGAAGTGCGACGATATTCCTTCGCTTCAGGGAACTTCGTCCACCAAGCCTGGTGAGATCCTCTACAAGTTCATGTTCGCACTCAAGGAGGCCAACATCATCACCCGCACCTTTCAGGCACTTCCGTGGCGTCTGTGCACCGTCGTTCGCGACGGCCAAGAGTTTACGCTTGCCCAGCTTCGTCGCGATAAGCAAGGCGACAACCAACAGTAAACCTCTAAACGCGTCATTCGTCGCCTAAATAATAAAAAATCAAGAGTAAATGAAAATAGGGGTCGCCATTCCATGCTTTGATAAACATCTCCCCTATTTATTTTTATTGCTCGATTCCATCGAAGCCCAGACAGTGATGCCCAATAAAGTATGTGTTAGTTGTTCGTCTACGGAGTCCTTTCCTTCCAGTCGCAAATATTCCTTCCCTCTTGAAATTGTTCTCACCACCGAAAAACGCAACGCCGCACAAAATCGAAACATTGCCATGGATCGATTGCGTGATATGGATTACATATCCTTTATGGACGCGGATGATATCATGCACCCACAACGAATTGAAGTTATACGAAATGTGTTCGAAGAAAATAACTGCCAAATGATTTTACACAATTATCAGCACGGCAAAAATACCATTTTTAGACCTGTTCGTAATATCGAAGTGCGTGTCAATACTATGAAACCCACTGTATCAGGTGGAACCACTCATATCGAACATCACAAGTATTTTCAGCAGCATATTCATCATTCCCAAGTCTCTGTCCATCGATCCATCATCGATCTCGTTCGATTTCCTGAAGAACCCGAGTTTCATCGTCGTGAAGACAGTGCATTCTGCAACCGTGTTATTAAACTACCCAATGTCAACCATGTCTATATCGTAAATGAATTGTCATATTATGCACCGTCTGGAACGGTATTCTAATAGTGTAATGGACCGTAAGGAACGGTATTCTAATAGTGTTTTAAACAAGGTCCATGCCTGACAGATCACGCAACATACGCTTGCTCGTGGTTTCTACCAAGAGACCATTCGCATAAATTCCATAATTCATATACTGATCATCATGCTCCAACGCAAGGTGCCAGATGTTGAAGAGACCCTCCACCGCATACGGTTCCGCCCGTGCATCGGCACATGCAATGAGGCGATAATGCTTATCGGTTACATACGTTTCTCCTTGCATCGCCATAAGATATCGTCGCTGATCCTTGGTAAGATCCTTCACTAGTACCGAATGGCATCCTGTCAGAAACAAATCGGCCGTCAACTCTGGATAATTCGTCGTCGGCAGACGATACAAACGATTCTTGGATCTCTTAATATTACCTGGGTTGTAAAGCTTACTGGTTCCAATCATATCAACCGGTTTGTATCCGTTCGCCAGCGTCTTCACAAAAGTTCCCTTTCGAATCGTCTCAATCGCACGATATTCTTCCTGGTTTGTCTCAGGGTTGAAGCATAGAATCTTGCTACCCTCCAAGAAACAAATCGGATTCTGCAATGGAATCTGAATCGTCGTCTCTGCACGGTAAATTGGTGTAAAGATAGATCCCATGTAATATCCATCGGCACTGTAGATCGCCCCATACGAATACATCGTCACCTGCGTATTCAAGATCGAATCAACCGACTGATTCGCCCTATTTCTGGTAAGAACGTGCCATCCATCCGAAATGCCTCCATTCTCATCCAAAAAGACATTAAATCCACTGGACTGTGTCAACGTATATCCTGCTTGCTGTGCCGATGTCATAACCTGTGTTGGATGGATCGTTGCACCAGAATTTGGTGGGAAAAACCCGTTTTCATCATACATTCCACCAGAAATCAAGTTGCATCCTAGAATGGTAAATGTATTGTGATTGAATATGTCTCCCACTGGAAAGATGATGCGATAGTGTCGATACATCGTTGTAGTTGGACTGCATATAATCGTTAAATAGGAGGTTGTTCCATGATACGCCAAATTACTGTTATCCGTTGCAGAAATAATAGGAAACCATTTATCTCCCTCGACTGAACCTGCAATAATCACTTCATAGGGGCTATTAAACTGTGGTGCAGTAATCTGGACATACGATAATACAATCGGATTGGGAAGGCTCATCTGTAGCCATTCACCTGGAATGATGGGAGCGGAATATAATGGATTGTATCCTGTCGTTCCATTCAATAATGTTATTGCGTTCATGTAATAATTGATGCCAACATAGATGTAGGTATCAATCGATCCAAATGTTTGACCCCTATTGGCCGAAAGAACATAGAGACCATAGTAGCGATACAGAGGTGGTTCACTATATTCTGCTGAATAAAACCAATTGTCGGATTGAGTCGTTATGTATCCATTTTGATTCGATGATGTCAGGGTTTCCTCAGGAAACACCGTTCCACCCGATCCTGGAATAAGAAACCCATCTTGATCGATGGATCCACCCGAAATCAAGTTGAACGCATACAATGTCAACATACCAATCTGGTTCGCTTCGGGATCCGTGGCGGTTATAATCAAACGATAATACTGATAGGCCGTTGTGTTGTTGTTAATCGAAAACGTTCTGTAATGAGTTGGACCTACTGAATTATTTTCCCATAGATAGTACGTTTGCGTCGCACGAGTATCCAACGTAGTCCACGACGCTCCATTATTAGATGCGAGAAGTGTCCACGAATAGGGCTGTTCCTTATCAGGGAGATTGATATAGGCAGCCAATTGATAATAATTCATGACCACTGCCGAAGGCAGTTGATATTGTAACCATTCTCCTCCCAAAATAGTGGTTGACATAGTTCTCTCTATCCAATAGCAAGAACTATGTTTTTATATTGAATCACATCCGTTTACTGAATCAATTCCATACCCGATTGCTCCTTTATCATACGAAGACTGGTTGTCTCGACAAGAAGACCGTTGGCATAGATACCGTAATTATAATAATAGTTATCATTCTCGAGTGCCAGGTGCCAGATGTTGAACAGACCTTCTTTCTCATAAGGTTGGGCACGCTTGTCCACCGCTGCAATCAGACGATAGAGACGGTCGGTTGCGTAGATCTTACCCTGCAATTCGAGTGATAACGCACGCTCCTCCTCGGTCAGCTCCTGGACAAGAATCGAGTGGCATCCCGTTATGACAAGATCCTCCTTCAGATCTGAGTAGTTCTCCTTGGGGCACTTGTACAAACGATTCATCGAGCGAACAGAATTCGCGGGATTGTAAATCTTGCTGGTTCCAATGGTATTGATCGCCTTATAGCCACTGTACGTCGTCTTGACGAGAGTTCCCTTGCGTAGGGTCTCGATAGGACGCTCCACTTCCTGCTGGGTTTCAGGGTCAAAGCAGAGGATCTTGGTTCCCTCAAGAAAGCACATATAACGCAATGGAACTGCGGTGGATGACGCACCCACTCCGTTTGCATTCACTGCCCGTACAACAAGCATATAGTTGATTCGCTGGCCAAGACCTGAAATGGTTATGGGACTCGTCGAATCGACAGGGCTTAATGTTGTAAAGGTATTACCACCATCCATTGAATATTCATAATTGGTTATCGCAGAACTCTGGTCGGATCCAGGAGTAAAGGATACTGAAATGGATCCATTATAGAGATCCATCCAAGTGATAGAAGTGGGAGCACTAGGTACTCCCATTGCGGTATATTGAACCGAAGAGGATGCAACACCTGCACCTAAACTGTTCACAGCGATAAGTTCGATGCAATAGGATTGTCCGATAGTAAGACCACTAATGGTAATCGGTGTAATGCCATCAACTGGGCTCAATGCAGTAAAGGTTGCTCCACAGTCGATCGAATAGAGATAATTGGTTATGGTTTCACCTTGGTTTGATCCTGGTGTAAAGGAAATCGATACTGAACCAGGAGCACTATATGTTGCAACCAGATTGGTTGGTGCATCAGGAACACTGTGAGGTGTAACCGTTATCGTATTGGATGGTACGCCATCACCCTCTACATTTACTGCAACTAGTTTAATGCTGTACGCTTGTCCGTTGGTCAACCCATTAATGACAACAGGGCTAGTGGTATCCGCAGGGCTGAATGCTGTATAGGTTGCTCCATTGTCGATCGAATATTTATAGTTTGTAATGGGACTACTTCCACTGCTGCCTGCAGTAAATGATATGACCACTGACTGATTTCCAGCCGATGCAGACAATGATGTGGGGGCACTAGGTGGAGTACTAGGAAGCATATAGCTAGTTGTTGTCGTTCCTGAATAATAGTAATAATCGATAGACTGACAATTCGTAGTTCCAACGGATTGAGTCGAATCTATAACATTGACATTCGCAATATTGGTAGTACTAACATACCACGACGATCCAGGAGGCTGCGACACGCCATTTCGAGCAACATATACATCAGATGATTGAGTCAGTGTATAACCATCCGATGTTGGACTAGCCAACGATGCTGCTGGATAATTCGTATTCGATGAATCGGATAGATAGAATCCAGAAACAATGGCAAATGCTGTACTAGTCGCTCTTATAAATACCAAACGATAATACGTGTAAGCTACTGTATTTGCAATGTTAAAAGTTTTATGCAGTCCTGGTCCATTTAAACTTGGTGTATTAATGTTATTTTTATCAAGTATTGTCCATGACGATCCATTTGTTGATCCTAGAAGCGTAAAATTGCGTGCACGATATATTGGATCAGGATATGGAACAATACGATATTTCGTAATAACCGTTGCACTAGGAAGCTGGTATTGTATCCATGCTCCAACCGCATTCGCGGTATAACTTGACGTCGCTGGTGGAGAATTATAGTACAAATAGGGAATAGAACCAGAATAATTGTTTCCTCCAACATAATTGTACTCATCCTCCAGTGTATTATTTGCAATATAGGTCGTCACATTGTGCCACGATCCTCCAAACGAGATATTTGGTACACCGACTAATAAATCATAAGAAGACGTTAGTGTATATCCATTCGCGGTAGGACCCGATAGATATCCAGGTGGGTAATTCGTACCAGCGGCATCCGCCACGTAAAAACAGGAAATAACAGGTCGCATATAACCACCTCCTCGTACAAATACCAAACGATAATAGGCATATGCGGTGGTGTTTATAAAATTATATGTTTTATGTATTCCAGGACCATTCGGCGAATCATTGAATGGATCGAAAATGTTGCGGAGTTCTACCCATGTTGTTCCATTGCTTGATCCAAGCAACAATAATTCGCTTGGACTGTACGAAGGTAATGTCGGATTATATGTTTTAATACGACATTTCGTAATGACCGTTGGGCTAGGAAGTTGGAGTCCCATCCATGCTCCAGCAACTGTCGACATTTATAATAACATACGATATTTTAAAATGAATTGATAAACATCATTTCATTTTATTCTAATTGCCGTATATTCATGTGATTACTGAACCAAATCCATACCCGAGAACTCCTTCATCATACGAAGACTGCTGGTCTCCACCAGAAGGCCGTTGGCATAGATACCGTAATTGAAGTAATAGTTATCATTCTCCAACGCCATGTGCCAGATGTTAAAGACACCCTCTGAGGCGTGAGGCTCGGCACGCTTGTCCACCGCCGCAATCAGACGGTAGTGGTTGTCCGTTATATAGATCTTGCCCTGATAATCCATCAACTCAGCACGCTCCTCCTCGCTGATGTCCTTCACGAGAATCGAGTGGCATCCCGTTATGACAAGATCCTCCTTCAGATCTGGGTAGTTCTCCTTCGAGCACTTGTACAGACGATTCTTGCTACGAACCGAGTTTCCTGGGTTGTAGATCTTGCTAGTTCCAATCATGTCAATTGCCTTGTAGCCATCGTCAACCGTCTTTACCAGGGATCCCTTGCGAAGGGTCTCGATCGCACGGTACTCCTCCTGATTCGTCTCAGGGTTGAAGCAGAGGATCTTGGTTCCCTCCAAGAAGCACATGTAGTACATATTGAGCGTGGCGGAGCTCACGCCCTCAGGTGCGGCATTCACGCCACGCAAAACGAGTGAGTAATGAGTGCGAATGTTCAGACCCGATATGGAAACAGGGCTGGTCGTCTGAGCGGGATTAAACGCTGTAAACGTGTTTCCTCCGTCCAACGAATACTCATAATTGGTTATCGCAGAACCCTGAACAGATCCAGGAGTAAAGGAAAGAGAAATGGTTCCATTGAGAGTGTCTACCCATGTCAGATTGGTCGGTGCATCTACTGGACCATATGGGGTATATTGCACCGAAGAGGATGCGGCACCTGCTCCAATGACATTCACGGCCTTGAGCTCGATACAATAGGATTGTCCGTTGGTTAGGCCTGTAATGGTAACAGGTGTAATGCCATCGACAGGACTCAATGGAGTAAAGGTTGCACCGCAATCAAGTGAATACTGATAATTGGTTATGGTTTCGCCACCATTTGATCCTGGTGTGAATGAGATTTGGACTGCTCCGCTTCCCGCATAGGATGCAACAAGATTGGTTGGTGCATTTGGATTTGTAGCAGGAGTTACCGTTATCGAAGCAGATGCATCGCCATCGCCAAGAGAATTGACCGCCTTCAATTGAATCGTATATGCTACACCATTTGTTAGACCCGTAATAACAACTGGGCTAGTGGTATCTGCAGGGCTGAATGCGGTAAAGGTCGAACCACCATTCAAAGAATACTTATAATTGGTGATGGCTGATCCGCCATCAGATCCTTGTGTAAATGAAATGGATACACTTTCATTGCCAGCGGAGGCTGACAACGAAGTTGGTGCAGGTGGAGCAGAGGGTGGTAAAAGGGTTGGTGATGACACTGTTCCCGTGTATGAAAATCCTGGACCATTATATACTCCCAATAGGGCTGTATATTGAACTGAACCATTTCCTATGTAGATGTTGGGTCCTACCGCACCTGTAACTGTATTCGTAGCCAAACTGAGAGCCGGTGTACCATTGGCATAAAACTCGGAAGAGAATGTTCCAGAGGATGAAGTAATAAAACTTCCATCTGCTCTCTTTAGCCAAAATCCACCCATATAGAAAAAGCCATTCGGTGCATTTGTATTATTATATGCTTCAAATACCAATCGTGCATAGGTATATGTTGGAGAGGTGCTAGAAAGAGTATATGCAGTTGTATTGTATAATGTATTATTTACTTGTGTTTTTCGATCAATGAGCTCCCACGTTGTGTTATCATTTGAACCAAGTAGTGCCCATTTATAAATCGTCATAGCTGGATCATATACACCAAGGCCATAACTCGCAATCGCCGAAGCTGAGCTTAATGTAAAGTTACAGTAATTGCCATATAATGGTCTGGGTGTAGGTAGAGATACCGTTATGGAGGCCGATGCATCGCCATCACCGATAGAATTAACACCCTTCAATTGAATCGTGTATGATACACCATTTGTTAGACCCGTAATAACAACTGGACTAGTGGTATCCGCGGGGCTTAATGCGGTAAAGGTCGAACCACCATTCAAAGAATACTTATAATTGGTGATAGATGCACCACCATCAGATCCTTGTGTAAATGAAATCGTTGCACTTCCATTGCCCGTCGAGGCCACCAACGAAGTTGGTGCAGTCGGGGCAAAGGGTGGTACGAATACTGCGGTACTTACGCTACCATTATAGGTTCCGCTTGGATAACTGCTTGTCCCAAAGAAATTCGTGGGTCCACCTGTAGTATTCATATTCCAGTTGTTTGGTGATCGCTGGTTTGTCAAATCGGATGAAATGGTGCTAATTCCATCTCCCACCCATCCAATGTACCCATTTGCATCGGACGCGTAAAATCTAGTGGGAGTAATGACGGATGCACCCGTTGCGATCGATTGAATAATAAAACGATAATAACGATAGGATGTTCCTGCAAAAAATCCAGATGGACTAAAATTTTGCGTTGCATTTTGTGTCCAATTAAGACCTGATTTTCTATCGATCTCATACCACGTTGTTCCATCATTTGAACCTGTCATTTTCCACGATACTGGAGCATAGGGAGGATTATCGGTAAACATACCATACGAAGTCATCGTCTTTCCTGATCCAAAATCCATTTGAATCCAAGAACCAAGAACATTCACGCTAATTGGTTGCGGAGCCACTGGTTGGGTCGGATCATAAACCAGCGTAGAGGTTGGTCCAGTATATGGTCCAGATGCATAATTCGATGTCTGCTGCCAGTTAAAAGTACCAGACGTACCATTCGCAGAGTCAATCACAAATGATGTTGATGAATTTCCACCAACATCACCCGCTCCATTGGAAGCCGTAAATGAACCATTCGTTGTCAACTGTGCATTGTTTTCGTCAAACATGCCGAACCAGTGATTTAAAATATAAATAGAACCTGATACCTTTGATTCTTCGATCCAACGGTAATATCGATACGAATACTGGCTATAGTTTGCATTCACGGTTCGATTAATTGATGTGGTATTCTGGTTAGAAACACGATCCAACAAATACCATGTCGTTTGATCATTTGATCCAACTATAGAATAGGCAGCCGCAGGGATATCACCTAGAGAAAAGATACCACGCGTCCATCTGACACAACGTTTCGCAGAGCCAACGTCCTTCTGACGCCATGCACCTGCGATGGTTACCGATTGGTAGTTGGTTCCAGAGGGAGATGACATGCTATACTATACTATAAAATAATATAATATTTCACTAAAAATAAACTTTATACTCCCTATTCGGACGAGGCCGTGGGGTCCATTTTCCATTTATACAAGAGTTGTTGGGACAGATGATGACCCATTTTATCACCAATTTGTTTCAAGGTGGAAGGAGGAAGATTGAAATCCAAAGAAGAGATGTAGATATGCCGTAGCATGGTCAAGGTCAGTCCCTTTTGAAAGATTGCAAGTAAACGATTCGAGGCCCAGATCGAAAATCCATTCCTCGTAAACGGATTTCCCTCTTTGTTGACAAACAAGTAGGTTCGTGGCTGGTTTGTAAGAGATATCGTAAGGGACCGATGAAGTTCGCTCGGAAGATCGTTCGTAATTTCCTTGTACAGCCTGGCGGTCTTGAAATCGGTTATTACCACCCTCGATCGATCTGGATTCCACTCGATATAATTAGGCTCCGTTGGTTTCTCTCCCTGTTTGACAATCTGCGTTGCATAATAATCTGCTCTCACAGGCGGAAGATACGTATAGAATCCTATCAGTAAATGATCCATTGTTCCTTCTTTCAAGGTGTCTCGTTTCTGGATCAGATCATTCAAAGACAACGAAACGCCTGACTTTTCAGCTTGACCCTTCGAGGGTTCCTGCTCCATTCGATAGGCGAATGCCTGATTGTACGTTATCTGCCGAAGTTCCTTCCATCTCTTATCCGATTTCTGCATGAGTTCCTTTGGAATATGCTTGAAAAGCTCCACATTATGCTCCGTTGCCGACATGATCGCCTTGACATAACAGTTCATCGTCATAGGGCTGTCATGACCAGTTGTCTTCAGATGATTTCGAATAGTAACCGTGGCATAATTCGGATGAGTGTATACAAATACGAGGTTGGATTGTTCTTCTTGAAATAAGGAGATCCATTTATTGAGCCGTGTATTGTAGGTATTGTACGTAGCGGGTTTCAAATGCGTGGTCGCGAAGAAATTCATTCTGATAATGAATCTAAACAATCTTTATGCTATACTCATAGAATGTCTATCGTCAGTTCAATTTTCGTATTAAAACCAATCGTTGATTTGCTCCATGCCGACGTCCTTCAATACACCGAGCAGATCCGTGTTCTCAAGGCGTACGCGGAGGCACTCGAGAAGGAAAACATTATGCTGCGTGAGACCATGACAAAGAAGATCAAGATAGAGCCAAAAGAGGAGCAAAAGGCGGATCTGAAAGATGTGGTTATCGTGGAGCAAAAGCCAGAGAAAAAGACAAAGAAAAAACCCGCCATCGGTGCGATTGAAATCAAGGACGATGACTATGCTAAGGAGGCGGAGACCTTTGCACCTGTTAATGTAGTCGTTCAAAAGGTAGATACCGATGAAAAGGTGGTTGTCCTGCAAGACGAGAAGACGCGTAAGGATTACCAGAAAGAGTACCAGCGTAAGTACCGCCAACAAAAGAGAGAGAGGGCCTCAAAATAAAATTGAACGATCTGATCTTTTGTATTAGAAGTCAAACCATGTCTCAATTTCCCACTCTCCACGGCGAAGGCGTTCTCGGCAAGACCAAGGTCTGGACGATTTCCGTCGAAGATCGCGACGGCTCAGGCGTTATCATCATCACTCGCGGTTATCTCGACGGCAAGATGCAAATCAGCGAAAAAGTCATCTCCCAAGGCAAAAACATCGGAAAGAAAAACGAAACGACACCCGTCCAACAAGCCGTTTCCGAAGCACGGGCATCCTGGATCAAAATGAAGGAAAGCGGATACGCTGAGGTAAACGGTGCGGTCGAAGAGGAAGAGCCCTCAGGCTGTTTGGCGATCCCCTCAAGTGTCATTTCACGCGGAAAAGGAATTGCTTCAGACGTTCCCCTGCCCATGCTCGCACACGAATACCAGAAACGAGGCAAGGGATTTCCCTTTCCCTGCTTTACTCAGCCCAAACTCGATGGAACCCGTTGCGTCGGCATTCCTGGTCGCGGACTCTTCTCCCGTCTTCGCAAGACCATTCCTCACATGGAACACATCACCTCTGAACTGAATCAGATTCCAGCACATCTCATCCTTGACGGTGAACTCTATACCAACGAGTTGACCTTTCAGGAAATTGTCGGACTTGTCAAGAAAGAAACACTCAAGGCGGGAGACCTCGAAAAACAACGAAAAATAAAATACCACGTATACGATCTCATTCAGGGCGATTCCTATGATCAACGCCATCGCAGTCTCCAGGCCCTCTTTGCATCGAATTCCTTTCAGCATTTGGTTCTGGTTCGCACCTTCCCATGCGGTTCCGAGGCGGAAATGAAAGAACAGCACGCTCGATTTGTTGCCGACGGATACGAAGGAATCATGCTGCGCAACCCTGCTGGGCTGTACAAGAATGTTCGCTCAGCGGATCTTCTCAAATACAAAGAGTTCTTTGATGATGAATACGAAGTAGTGGGATTCAAAGACGGCGAGGGTGCAGAGAAAGGATGCGTGCTATGGATGTGCAAGACCGAGAAGGGAGACACCTTTCATTGCCGTCCACGCGGAACACATGAAGAGCGGGCGGAACTCTTTAAGAAAGGTGCTACGTATATCGGAAAGAAACTGACGGTTCGATTTCAAGAGCTGACGGACGACGGAATCCCGCGGTTTCCTGTTGGGATTGCATTTCGCGATTATGAATAACCATACATACGAATCAGAATCGGAGATAATGAAAGAAGAAGAATCGGAATCGTAAGAACATAGATCAGTGTAAAATAGGTGGAATACGCCCCATCTGTTTTTATATACGCAACGCTACTTGCAGCAATAATCGTATGGAGCACATTGATTTTAAGCGTGAACTCCATGAGTCCTCTTGCCCATTCAAACTGAACAGGATGACGGTACGCAATGAATAGAATCTCCACGATCAACATGACAAAGGAAGACCATGCGGACAAGTTGGCAGAAACAGTGCGTAATTCAACAATGTCTCGTCCATAGTAGGCGACATATAGGATCGCAGTGCTCAATATCGTTAAAATCCAAAGAGGAATATAATACATCAGTGTTTGCGGTAAGGAACTGCTTGCCTCCATTCGAACGATCGCCATCTCTACCAGTTCATATTCGGTTGGTTCCATGCTTGGTAGTATCATAATATGTTATAGAAACATCAATTTTTCATGCGTTTCGCAATAAAAATTGAAGCTTTGCACCGCAGAAAAAGAAGTTGCCACCATGTATCCGCCTCATACCGTGCTTCGCTTCTATCCCTGCGACGAGAACCTCGATGTTCATTACACGGCGGTTGTACTGAAAGAGGGTCTACTCCAAGTCAAAGCCCCAGGACAAACAAGCAAACAACACTTTGAATCCATCGATGTGTGGCTTGCTTCTCTTCCTGGCTCGCCACCCATTCATGCTCTCGCGCTTCAATGCCAATCCACCAAAGAGCCAAAGGAACGCCGTGTTCGCTCCGAAAAACCAAAGAAAGTCAAGTGGAATGTTCCCTCTAAGAGCACGATTCGTTCAATCGATTCCCTTCCTTGGGCGCGATACGTGTACTGCATGATCAAGGAGGCCAATCCTGAGCTTCTCAAGAATACAGTGATTCGTGATCTCTACAATGAGCTGGTTTCCTGTCTGACCTCCTACGCAGGCCACATTATAACCCGCCCACCCTACTTTTACAAACGATACTGCCCTGCAAACATTCGACCCAACAATGGAACCGATACCGTGGTAGGAACACTTCCCCAACTCTTTATCCAAAAGCGGGATCTTCATTCGGGTAGCTATCAGCATACGTCCTCTGTCTACCAACAAAATCTGCTTCATGTCCTCTCCGTCTACCAGCCGCTCTACGAGCAAATCAAATTCGACGTTATTCCCTACATGGAGCGTCGCATGTACGAAAAGAAGACAAAGGAACGCACGCGAGTCTGCAATCGTCTTCTCACACGATACAACACCTCACTCATGAAGCTCACTCGCAACTTTGAGGCGCGGGCCCAATATCTTCGATACTACATCAACTCCTTTGAGAAGGAACTAGCTAGCTATAAAGAACCCTTTCATCCGTTAATCAAATTGTAAACAAAAATTGAATTGTATATATTTTTTAAAGTGAGTTGCCATTCATATAATATGTTGCCTTTCCATCCCGCTTCTTCCCATGTGCTTCCCTATGGTATGTTTGATTTTCTCGGAAATTCCGATCTTTTACACCTTTCCGTCGTAAATCAGATCGTCAACCAGCAGGCGACCGATTGGTTGCACAAACGCCGACAAGCATTTCTGCAACGATTGTTTGAATATTTCGTATTCGCCAATTTATACGAAGGAAAAAACATAACCATCCGCACCCGATACGATAAGCATTATCATTCAAACGTACAGCATCTCTTTCGTTATTTACCCGAACTCTTTCAGTATATCCAAGATAACAATATTAAGTATCTTGATCTTGGATGCATCAATAGCTATGGGGGTCATCCAGAATCTCCCTATCGAATGATCTCTCCTAACCATATTGAATTGAAGGAGATCGGCTCCCAACTACTCTGTCTTCTTTCTACCAATACCACCATCCATCATTGCAATCTTGGCCTCTTTGAATCTATTCTATCCCATACAGAAATTTCAGATGCACTCGAGGGAAATTCGACAATCGAATACATCTCCATGCGTTCCAATGGTTCGCGAACCAACTTTCTTGAAGAACCCCATACCCTCTGGAGATCTGCCGACGGAACATGTTATTGGGCCCATTTTCGAAATACATGATCTAAACTATAGAGTTGTGTTATACACTATGTGGTTTTCCTATCAGCTTCCTTCTACCCTTCTTACCTTTCTCGACGAGGCTGAAATGGGAACCTTGTCCTATGTTTCTAAACAATTATACGAGGATACACGTGTAGAACGAGAGACAAGAAAACGCAAGATCATATCCCATGTCCTACACTATTTCCATCATCCTTTTGCGGTCATGTTTTCCTTACATCGCACCTTTCAGGATGATTTTTTGATCAACATTAAACGACTCTTTCATTTTATTCCAGAGTGGTTTCAATACTTGGAAGAACACGACGTTCGATACTTGGATATGAGTATTTTAGAACACAGAATCTATCCTTTTATGAATCTTCGCCGAATCATCCCTGAATACGATATTCCAGAGCGGATACGATCCATTCTAGAACACTTATCTCATAATACCACGTTAGTGTACTGTAATTTCAATTTGTTTCGTGATATGATCACACAAGATCAAGTCTACGAGGCAGTCCAGCATCACCCTAAATTGGATCAGGTTGAGATAACCATGTCCTTGGGATATTACTCTCCAACATGTCCCGTGTCTCTCTATCGAGTTTCGGATGGAAGACTGGAATGGAGGCAATATCCTCCTTCTAACTAATCTATACGGGCCGAGTAGAATGACATATACACCATTTGTGTTTTTTGGATATGAAATTCAACTTCCATCTGATATGAACGTCCATCAATCTATTCCGATGATGTATGATCTAAACGGAATGGTTCCCACCCCCTTCGAAATCAAATCGATTCTTCCTACGTTTTACCCACTTATGAACGAAGAGGAATATGCTCGCGTTATTATTGGCTTTTGCCCTGAGGAGCTAGACGATACTGTGGATCAGGCGAATACACTTGCCGAGTTTGTACAAGATAATCCTATTTTTGATGGGATGGATATGGCTCATGTCCCACAGTTTTATTGCGGAATTGAATGGTGTCCTGATCCTGAATCCGAGTCATCCGATCCGTCTGATTCCTTCGATTCGTCCGATTCGGAGTCGGATTCTGATGATTCGAAGTCTGATTCAATGTCCATCTAAACACGAATGACGGTAAAATAGAAATGATCAGTGTGGAAGAATCATTGTATTTACTGCAGTCCACCCTGGTCTCCGAATTGTATCTCCCCGTCTCCTATTTATCCATTCCTGATATTGATCATGTATTACATCACTTCAATTGGATGGTCCTTGCATCCGAAGTACAAGGATGGGTCGTCGTTAGAAAACGGATTGTCTATCAAGATTAGATGATCATAACTTTTCTCTTTCGGATCAAATATGGAGAAGTGCGATCATATGGTAAATATATTGGCGGTGTATCCGATGATTACGAGGAAGGGCTAGATATCGAGCTGCGTAATACACTCTATCCTGTTTTGAAAAAGTACTATGGACTAGAACAAGAATCTGATCTTCAAGTTGGAATTCTATCATATTATCGAGACGGATCCGATTATTTTTCGGAAGAAGAGAAAATTGTGCTTGATCTTCTTTATTGCAAATGGAGTAATCAGCCACGTGAATTGTTTATATGTGGAAAACCAGTCGAAATAAAAAATTGAAGCCACGACGTGCACGGATCTAAACCAGATACACACAAGTTATTAATAATGTCATACGCTTCCCGCTGGGCCAAGACTTCGGAGAAACCTACTTCTGAGGCAACGACTTCCAAGCCTGCCGTGTTTCTGAATCGTGCCGCTGATGGCCTGGTCAACACGAGCCTCCCTGCCCAGCGTGCTCCTAAGCTCGCTCCCACGACACTGGCCGCTGCAACCCTTTCTTCTACTACCCTGAAACCCATGGAGGCGTCCGAGAAATATCGTACTGGCGTGAAACCGATGGATGATAAACGCCGTGTCACTCCTGCAAACGTCGAATCCGCGGATGAATTCCCTTCACTCGGCAAGGCAGTTCCAAAGGCTCCTAAGGCGGCGGATCCTCCTAAGTCGATGAATTTTGCGGCACTGTCTCGCGACTGGGCTCAGAAACAGAAAGAGGACGAAGAGAAGGCCAAGGAGGAAAAGGAGAAACAGCGACTGGCGGATTATATGAAACACAAGGAGCAGTTGCGGCTTAGAAAGGATGAGAATGATTTGCGTAAATCGGGGGTCTTTGGTATTCGGGTTCCCTCGAAAAAAACAGACAGCGACGACGAGAAGTACTCGGATGCCTACAAGAGCGAGAATTCGGACGAGCCCTACCTGTCAGATGATCAGTATGCCGATGATGCGTATGATGAGGAAGAAGAAGAGGAAGACTGCGACGGCGGATGGAACCAACGAAAGCACCGCGACGAGATGTACTGAGACACTTTTGGGAAAAGTGTGCAAAAAGCCAATTGAAAACGAGAAAAAGGCGGCGGAAAGGTACGTTTTTTTATAAATTTGATACATCTTGATCATTTATCAATCATCAACATGAATCGCACTGTTTTAACGATCTTTGTCTTTATGGTCTTCACCACCATGTTTCACTTGCTCCGTGTCGACAACAACTCTCGTGTCCATCCACGCTCCTTCAATCATACATTCATATCCGTTCCACACGGTGTCTACGAACTCCATTTACCAAAGGGTGGTCGTCGCTGCTCGGACGATTGCATCTTACGATCCTATCAAATGGATCCTTAATACGCATTCTCATTAATCCATTGATTCATAACCATATAATCACACGGCTGTTTCTTCTTACATATTTCAACATACATATGATTCAAATGAATCGTAGGAGGTCCTACCGATACTGCACTTGTATACACCTCCTTGTCCAGTAAATAAATACCAAACTTATTTTTTGCCATGACAATCGTACTGATCTTCGATGCGTTAATCACCATATTGGATAACCGTATAAAATTCATTCTATTCGGTTATCCACATTATAAGTATTCTTTTTAAACACTCTTTGCATATTGTCATTAACCATATAAAGTACACGCCTATCATTCATATTATAATGGAAGTTTACGTAGTAACAGGGTTTGGTTGTAATAGTACACCCAGTGATATGTACCCTCCAAGTACATGGGTATTTACCGATCGAGAAAAGGCATATCAGTGTTATCATGATCATGCTCCATCCCTAACGGATATGGAGAATCTGGCAGAACGAACTGTATTAAACTCAGGAGAGTGCATCATTCAATTGTGCGGATATCCATATGAAGATAACCGAGCAAAACGCCCTTATGGTGTATCCATAACTAAAGAAAAAATCATGTAAAAACTAAGATGTATTACTATTTTGTATTCTTTCTATAGAGTAATGAAGCACGCTAAACGACGTACGGCCCGTTCTAGACGAACCGCGCGTTCTAGACGCACTAAAAAACAAGGAGGTCGATACCAAACCTCTACGAATGGAAGATGGGGATGGCAAAGAAATTCACATTGCCCCCCTGCCAAAGGAGAATGGCCCCCTCACGATGGATGTGAACTGCCTTTAGTTGTGAAGGATCATGAACTGAACGTAGGCGATCGCGTTGATCGATTTGGATCACGGTTTGGATATTTTGTAGCTCCATATACCGAAGGACAGGCAATTCCATATACCCAACGCTCTATGGCTACATTCCAATCATTTCATAATGATAATCCAAGTGTTTCATGCAGTAATTCATACATGGAAGAACTACAAGCTGGTACATTAAACTATTCTATTTTCCTTGTAAATAAACCGTTCAAAGTAAAACAATGCAAAGCCGCACCTGCATTTGGCCAGCCTGGCGGTGGTATTCAATATCGTTTATTTGAAGGGTCAATTGATGATATATCAAACCAACAAAAAGTGTCTGATAAACCCGAATTTAAGAATTCTAAAATTCCAAATGTTCATGAAATGATTGAATTAGGATATTTAATTCCAGATGGAAATTACCCATATCCACCTTGGAAGTAAAATAAACCATGATTAGGTCCTACCCTTTTTGTGCACTTTTTTCTAAAATGTCCTACGCTTTTTGTGCACTTTTTTCTAAAATGTCCTACGCTTTTTGTGCACTTTTTTCTAAAATGTCCTACGCTTTTTGTGCACTTTTTTCTAAAAAGTGCTTATAGCTTGTAAAAGTTCATTGCAGCCTGATCAATCATATCCAGTTTCTGTTTCAGTTTATCCTCTTGAGACGCCTCCTTTTCCTTCTTCTTTTTCAAGCCCGTTACCGTCGCTGGCAACATTTTAGAAGGGAGCGGAAGCATCAACACTTCACGAAAGAATCCCTCGGATTGTGCTACCATTCTCTCTAACTTTCCAGGGTCCGCAACCAAACTCGGTGCCGCAGGAACTTTCCACTTCGGAACATCCGTCAGAATCTGCACCATGACCCCAAACGCATCCATTTTTCTCTTCTGCGTATTTCTCGGATCAGGTGCACGATAAATATCCAGAAGAGCCTGAAACTCCTCATGCATTCTCACCATCCCCTTCTCCGCAAACTCCTTGTATACTTCGGCAAGAACCGCAATCAAATAATATCCTACCGAAGTCTTCTGTGCTCCTTTCAAATGCGGCGGGCCACGCTCCAACGTCGTCAGACCCGAATTGAATTTTTTCCTGGTTAATGCATCTTCTTCCATTAACCATTTAATCCAGAATAGAGCACGCTCCGTCGCCCCTTCCGTTATCGCAAATACCATTTCATTTCCCGCATGCAACATCGGCTCCAAATCCGTATTTCGCTGCCATACTTTTCGTACCGCCGCCTTGTCCGTTGTTTGCAATACCGATCGCAGCCAATTCTCGTTTTCATGGGTCTCGATCGGAACCGACGGGAACTTCGGCTTAGATTTCTTCGGACAACTCTGAAGAATCAATACAATCTCTGCTGTTTGACGCTGCACTTCCGCAGATCGACAGAACGTATCAAATGGGTGCTTTGACGATTTGTCCTTGATTTCTTTGCATTTGCGAGACAAATAGTGAAAGATACGGGGCGATGCAACTCCAATATGCTCAAAGGCATAATCCCAACAGAGTTTTTCCCATAATAAGAGACCACCCGAAGTAATCATGTCCGCCGTATAGTGAAGGAGTTTACCTGATGCAATCGATCCCGCATCTCCGAGATTTTGAAGAAACGCCCGAGACAAATCTTTCAAGAGATAGCCTCGACGCGAGGTTATTTCTTGTTCTTTATCTTCCTCGTATTCCATTACGAGCTACTTCTTTGTGAGTCTTTAGATATGAATTTAAGGAATTTTTCCCTACCCTATAATAGAGTATGTCGACTACCTCCATTTACATTTTGCAACTCGAGCATGGAAAATACTATGTGGGCGAATCGAAAGATCCCGTCAAAGCGATAGAGGAACACCGTGAAGGTCTTGGCCCCTTCTGGACACGTATCCACAAACCCGTTCGTATCGAAGAAGTCTTCCCCTTCAAGTCCGCAAATGAGGTAGATCTCTATACCAAGACGGCCATGCGTAAGTACGGAATTGAGAATGTTCGCGGTGGATCCTTTCAAGACGCACGCCTGAAAGACGCCGATCGTCATCGTCTTCACAGTGAATTTCAAGATCAGTCGAATTGTCTGATCGCTTAACGATACTTATTCGAAACACGGCGTGTTCCATTTGATCTCGGAATGAGACCCTTTGCTTTTAACGATGCCAACATCGTAAAACCAATGGACTTTCCTTTTCTCCACAAACGACGATACTCCAGATTACGTTTGGTCGGACGGTATCCTCCCGTCAACGATGCCCCACATCCACAACCTCCACCATGTTGCTTGTTCTTTCTTGTACTACGCATCGGCCTGCTATGTTTTCTTCTTCCTCCCATTTGACACATTGATGCTTGGCAGGACATTTCTAATATATGGTTCTACTTTTTAACCGTTCACCTGTATGACATTAATGTAAAATTGTTTGATGGTTAAGATTGCATTCGATACAAGACGTACCGAGTATGTGAATGTTCCTTCACCTGGCTGATCGATGAACGAGTATGCATTACCTAGACCCGACGGTGCAGTCGACGATGACGATGCCATCAAGTATGTATCCGTTGATGCAAGCGAAATCTCAGTATTTCCAAAGAGTGTATCGTTTGCTACGTTAATGGTATTCGCCGTAGTGGGCGAAACATTATTATTGGAACGTCCAATCGAAGAAATGAGGTAGATACCCGTTCCAATCGTATTACGCGACTGCATGCTTACCACAATCATGAATTTCGAGCTTGGCGTATACGATACAACCACTGCAGTTTCCACCATAAAGATGGGAACATTCGCGTATTGAATTGTATTTGTATGCGGTCCTCCACCTGCAATAAACATATTCCTCGATCCCGTTGGTCCCACTGGACCAGTTGTTCCTGTGGTTCCAGATGTTCCAGTTGTTCCTGACGTTCCTGTGGTTCCCGTGGTTCCTGTTGGACCCGATGTTCCCGTTGGACCCTGCTCACCCGCCGTCATGAGAGAAATCGTAATACGAGAGGTGGTCTGTACATCGGTTTCATAGTTATCCGAGTAATACACACCAAATGATGCACCCGTTGGAACCAGAAGAGTGTACGAGTTTGTGAAACCATTGGTATCATTGTACATGATTCCATAACTCGTAAAGACACCCGCCATCGTCATTCCAATGTACGAGTATCCGTTTGCAGTGGTACTCAGAATCATCGAATATTCCACGAGAATGGGCATGGAACGGCCTGTTATGTTCGTGAACAGACCCGATGAGTATGATATACCAGATGTACCAATCGACTGAGTATTATCCAATGATCCCCACTGAATCAACGACAATGTATTTGTGGGAATCGACTGAGTCGTCGATGGACGCAAGGACATAATCGCCACCTGACCCACTGGTCCCTGAGGGCCCGTCTCACCCGTCATTCCCGTGTATCCCGTCGGTCCCGTGTATCCCGTTGGTCCTGTCGATCCTGTTGGACCCGCCTCACCTGCCGTCATGCGGGCAATTGTCATACGCGAGGTTGTTTGTATCGTTGTTGCATCACTATCCGAGTAATACACACCAATCGATCCTCCTAGTGGAACAATCAACGTGCACGAGTTTGTAAATGCATTGGTATCGTTATAGAGTGTTCCATACGTCTTGAATACGCCACCAGATGTCATACCAATGTACGAATAACCACCCGCAGTCATACTCAAAACCAGTGCATATTCTATCAGAATGGGTACTGGGAGGTTTGTAGTATTCGTGAACAGACCATCCGTGTACGATAGACCCATCGATCCAACGCTGTTCGTGTAATCCGAAGATCCCCATCGAACCAGTGATAACGTTGTCGCTGCGATGGACTGCGTGGTTGTTGGATACAATGACATGATTGCCACCTGACCCACTGGACCCTGAGGACCGGTTTCTCCTGTCGGTCCTGTGTATCCTGTTGTTCCCGTGGTTCCCGTGGTTCCCGTTGGACCAGTCTCACCCGTCGCACCGACATCACCCGTCGGTCCCGTGCATCCCGTTGGTCCAGTTGATCCCGTTGATCCTGTGGTACCCGTTGAACCCGTTGTTCCCGTTGTTCCCGTTGTTCCTGTCGTTCCTGTTGTACCCGTCGTTCCTGTCGTTCCCGTTGTTCCTGTCTGACCCGTTGGTCCCGTGTCTCCACGATCACCTGTTGGTCCTGTTGGGCCCGTTGGGCCCGTCGATCCTGTGGAACCGGTTGAACCCGTTGATCCCGTGGTACCTGTGTATCCAGTTGGACCTGTGTATCCAGTTGGACCTGTGGTTCCCGTGGTACCGGTTTCTCCCGTGGTACCCGTGTATCCAGTTGGTCCAGTTGTACCGGTTTCTCCAGTTGTACCTGTGGTTCCAGTTGTACCGGTTTCTCCCGTTGGACCCGTTGGACCCGTATCACCCGTGCATCCTGTATCTCCCGTTGTACCTGTCGTTCCCGTGGTTCCCGTGGTTCCCGTTTGACCCGTTGGTCCCGTGTCTCCACGATCTCCCGTTGGACCTGTGATTCCTGTTGGGCCGGTTGAACCCGTCGATCCTGTGGTTCCTGTCGATCCTGTGGAACCCGTTGAACCTGTTGAACCGGTTGTTCCCGTGTATCCAGTGCTACCAGTTGTTCCTGTCGATCCTGTGGTACCTGTGTATCCAGTTGATCCAGTTGTTCCCGTGTATCCAGTTGAACCCGTTGGACCGGTTGTTCCCGTTCGTCCCGTTGGACCCGTGTATCCAGTTGGTCCCGTTGTTCCAGTGGATCCAGTTGTTCCCGTGGTACCTGTGTATCCAGTTGTTCCCGTTGGACCCGTTTCTCCCGTCGCACCTACATCACCTGTCGGTCCCGTGCATCCCGTTGGACCCGTCATACCAGTGGATCCTGTCGATCCTGTGGATCCCGTGGTTCCCGTGGTACCCGTGTATCCCGTTGTACCTGTGGTACCGGTTGACCCAGTTGTTCCTGTATATCCAGTTGGACCTGTATATCCAGTAGTTCCCGTTGGACCCGTTTCTCCCGTTGGACCTGTTCCCAACGGACCGGTTGCACCAGTTTCTCCTGTGGATCCTGTTGTACCCGTGGTTCCCGTTGGACCCGTATCACCCGTGCATCCTGTATCTCCAGTGGTACCTGTGGTTCCTGTTGTACCGGTTTCTCCCGTTGTACCCGTGTATCCTGTGGTTCCTGTGGTTCCTGTTGTACCGGTTTCTCCCGTGGTACCTGTCGTTCCCGTTGTTCCCGTTGTTCCCGTTTGACCCGTTGGGCCTGTGTCTCCACGATCACCCGTTGGACCAGTAGCACCCGTTGTTCCCGTGGTTCCTGATGTTCCAGTTGTACCCGTGTATCCAGTTGTACCCGTGTATCCAGTTGTACCAGTTGTTCCAGTGGTTCCAGTGGTTCCTGTAGTTCCTGTGTATCCAGTGGTACCCGTGTATCCAGTGGTACCGGTTTCACCGGTTGAACCCGTTGTACCCGTGTATCCCGTTGGTCCAGTGGTTCCTGTTGGACCCTGCTCTCCAGCTGTTAACAAAGTAAGGGTAATACGCGATGTAGTCTGTACCTCTGTTTCATAATTATCTGAATAGTATACACCAATGGATGCACCCGTTGGAACCAATATCGTATAAGAATTCGTGAACACATTCGTATCATTATACGTAATTCCATAACTCGTAAAGACATTATCAGATGTCATGCCGATGTACGAATATCCATTTGCAGTGGTACTCAGAATCAATGTGTATTCTACAAGAATGGGTAAGGTTGTTCCTGTTATATTCGTGAAGAGACCCGCTGTGTGTGAAAGACCCACTGACCCAATGGTCTGAGAGTAATCTGATGTTCCCCATTGAACCAGTGATAGGGTGTTTGAGGTTATAGGCTGTTCAGTAGCTGGATATAATGACATGATTGCCACTTGACCCACAGGTCCCTGAGGACCCGTTTCTCCCGTGGTTCCCGTGGTTCCTGTTGTTCCCGTGGTTCCTGTGGTTCCTGTTTGACCCGTTTGACCCGTTGGACCCGTATCACCACGATCGCCTGTTGGACCCGTGGGTCCCGTGGGTCCCGTGGTTCCAGTTGATCCAGTTGATCCCGTTGTTCCTGTGGTTCCCGTGGTTCCTGTTGATCCTGTGGTTCCTGTTGTTCCCGTTGTTCCTGTGGATCCTGTGGTTCCCGTGGCTCCTGTGGTACCTGTCGTACCAGTGGTTCCTGTGGTTCCCGTTGTTCCAGTGGAACCTGTGTATCCCGTTGGACCTGTGGTTCCCGTTGTACCTGTGGTTCCCGTTGTACCTGTTTTACCCGTGGTACCAGTTGTACCGGTTGTACCAGTGGTTCCAGTTGGACCCGTCTCTCCCGTTGCACCTACATCACCTGTTGGACCTGTTTCACCTGTTGGACCCGTTCCTAACGGACCAGTTGAACCTGTGGTTCCTGTGGATCCCGTAGTTCCCGTGGTTCCAGTAGTTCCTGTGGTTCCCGTCGTTCCTGTCTGACCCGTTGGTCCTGTGTCTCCACGATCACCTGTTGGTCCTGTTGGACCCGTTGGACCCGTTGATCCTGTGGAACCCGTTGAACCAGTTGAACCGGTGGAACCAGTTGGACCTGTTCCAATAGGACCTGTCATACCTGTCATACCGGTTGTACCAGTTGATCCAGTTGGACCCGTTTCACCAGGTAGACCAATATCCTTCGCAATCATCTTGATTCCCACCACAATCGATGGAATATCGGGCATACCATTTCCATCAACCGCCAACGCCTGAATATCACTATTGATTGTCGCATTGCTCTTACCCATGAAGCTAATGGTATCACCCTGTCTCAAAGACAGTACATGTGGAACAATGGGTACAGAATCCATCATACGACTGGTCGTTTCTACACGACTATTCGTGCGAGGTACATCGATACCATTTAGACGAATCCAAAAATTGGTGTACACGTCCTGATCAATCTGAGAATGCAACTGAACGGAATGCCAGACTTCATAGACACCACCCGTCTCAATTAGAATTTGCGTATTTCCCACGTTCTTGCGGACACCACGTTCAAAACCGATCTCCTCAAATTGAAAGAAGGTTGGTTCAGTCTTTTTGATATTTTGGGTTATAGCCGAATAATAACTACCCGCCACATTGGTTCCATTCGCAGCGGGTCCCGTTGGACCTGTTGTACCCGTTGAACCTGTATCACCTGTTGGACCCGTTGGACCCGTCATTCCTGTTGGACCCGTTAAACCAGTCGAACCCGTTGAACCGGTTGATCCAGATGTTCCTGTCGAACCCGTTTGACCAGTATGACCCGTGGGACCTGTGTCTCCACGATCTCCCGTTGGACCTGTGGTTCCCGTTGGACCAGTTGATCCTTGCACGGTAAACGACGTATGAATGTGTGAATAGGTTCCACTTCCTTCATAATACGTGCGGATGGTTGCAGGAGAAATGGCATCCGCAAAGATCTTGACCACCAATGTCGAATAGGGTGCAAGTGGTGTATAGTCATGGTATAATGCCAAATCAACCTCATATACGTCTGTACGCTTAATAAGATACTTACTTGAGTTTCCACTTAGCTCTGTTTCAACGCCTTGACTTGTACGTCCATATACTCGAAAGTAGACGGATACCTTGTTCAGATCATTCGAGGTTGCCGCATCGGCAAACAAACTCATATCCCACAAACCATCCTGAATATGATCGTCCACATCCAAAGATGCAATGGAAGCTGAAAAGCTTGATATCATGGTCGTTCCCGTCGAAAGGGATGATGTTATTACACTTGTGGGGTTGGTATCAGGGCGAATAGAGAGCTTGGCATCTCCATCCACAACTTCACTTGGAACACCTTGATTCAAGTACAACAGCTTTCCTGTTGTGGTACCATTGAGACCTTGTGGACCTGTACATCCAGTTGTACCTGTTTCTCCCGTTGATCCCGTTGTACCTGTGGTTCCCGTTGTACCTGTGGTTCCCGTTGTACCTGTGGTTCCCGTGGCTCCAGTGGTTCCCGTCGTACCCGTCGTACCTGTTGTACCCGTTGTACCCGTGGTTCCTGTGGTTCCTGTTTCACCCGTTGGACCTGTGTCTCCACGATCACCTGTTGGACCCGTGGTTCCTGTTGGACCGGTTGTACCCGTTTCTCCCGTCGTACCCGTCGTACCTGTGGTTCCAGTGGTTCCCGTTGTACCGGTTTCTCCCGTTGTACCTGTCGTTCCCGTGGTTCCTGTCGTACCCGTTGGACCTGTATCACCCGTGCAACCCGTTTCTCCTGTAGTTCCCGTTGTACCCGTTGTACCGGTTTCTCCTGTCGTACCAGTGGTACCAGTGGTTCCCGTTGTTCCCGTGGTTCCTGTGGTACCTGTGGTTCCCGTTTGGCCCGTTGGACCTGTGTCTCCACGATCACCCGTTGGACCAGTGGTTCCCGTTGGACCAGTTGAACCTGTCGATCCCGTTGTACCTGTTGTACCGGTCTCTCCTGTTGTACCTGTCGTACCCGTGGTTCCCGTCGTACCAGTGGTACCGGTTTCTCCAGTAGTTCCCGTGGTACCTGTGGTTCCCGTTGTACCGGTTTCTCCCGTGGTTCCAGTGGTTCCTGTTGGACCTGTATCACCTGTGCAACCGGTTTCTCCTGTGGTTCCCGTGGTACCTGTGGTACCGGTTTCACCAGTGGTACCTGTCGTACCAGTGGTACCTGTCGTACCAGATGTTCCCGTTGTACCGGTTTCTCCTGTGGTACCAGTTTCTCCTGTTTGACCCGTGTTACCATAATGACCCGTTGGACCTTGTCTGCCCGTTGGTCCAGTTTTACCTTGCGGACCTGTTAGACCTCGAAGACCAGTTGGACCCTGCTTTCCTGTCGGTCCAGATGTTCCTGTTGGACCCTGAATACCCTGGATTCCTTGTGGACCTGTTGTACCGGTTTCTCCTGTCGTTCCCGTCGTACCGGTTTCTCCCGTCGGACCTGTTTCACCTGTTGGGCCGGTTCCTAATGGACCGGTTGCACCGGTTTCTCCCGTGGTTCCTGTGGTTCCCGTTGGACCGGTTTCACCAGTTTCTCCTGTGGTACCTGTGGTACCGGTTTCACCCGTTGGTCCGGTTTCTCCTGTTGGACCGGTTCCCAATGGACCGGTTGCACCGGTTTCTCCTGTGGTACCTGTGGTTCCCGTAGTTCCGGTTTCACCAGTTGATCCTGTTGTACCTGTTTCACCCGTTGCACCCGTCGTACCCGTCGTACCAGTTTCTCCTGTCGTTCCTGTTGGACCTGTATCACCCGTGCAACCGGTTTCTCCCGTGGTTCCCGTCGTACCTGTGGTACCGGTTTCTCCCGTGGTTCCTGTTGTTCCTGTTTCACCAGTCGTACCAGTTGTACCAGTTGTACCAGTGGTTCCAGTAGGACCTGTTGATCCAGTTGAACCCGTGGTTCCTGTTGTACCTGTTGCTCCTGTGGCACCCGTTGTACCGGTTTCTCCCGTTGGTCCGGTTCCCAATGGACCTGTTGCTCCTGTTTCTCCAGTGGTACCGGTTTCTCCTGTCGGACCGGTTCCTAGAGGTCCCGTTGCTCCTGTTGCACCTGTTTCTCCTGTTGTACCTGTTTCTCCTGTTGTACCTGTTTCTCCTGTTGGACCTGTCTGACCTGTTGGTCCGATCGTACCTGTTGGACCTGTTCCAATTGGTCCAGTGGCACCTGTTGTACCTGTTTCTCCTGTTGGACCTGTTTCACCTGTGGGGCCTGTTGGACCTGTTGTTCCTGTAGGTCCAGTAGTACCCGTCTCACCCGTTGGACCTGTCTCACCTGTTGGTCCTGTTCCAATCGGTCCCGTGGTTCCTGTTGCCCCCATATGACCCGTATGACCCATTGCGCCTTGTTGACCTGTTGGGCCGGATAGACGTAGTGTAGGAACCGTTGTCGGCTCACAATAAATGGGTGGATAAGGGGGATAAGGGGGATATGCAGTCGGCGGAGGACCACATGGGTTGTACGAGGGTGGTAAATGGGACATTTACTACCGATATATACTATTTTATTAGAAATAATGTAAACATCAATCCTTTTTTCATATCATTTATTCGATAAATGATATCAAACAATTGTATTGTATCCCTATTATATTTTGATAATATAACTAACGTTAGGATTGGCTTCTTGTTGAGGCCCATCATTTAATGATAAATTGGGAACATTAAAAGTGGTAGAGTTGTCTCCTTCTCCATAATAGGTTCCAATGACTTCAAATAGATCCTGATAGGTGATGCGTGATACTTCCATACCATTGCATAATAGATATCCTTCTGGAACCGTTCCTGTTGTATTGGATAAAATGGCACCTACTAACGGAGTAGTATTCGGAGGGTATGATAAGATCTTTAGAGGAACCACTTGCGGAGTATAGTCCGCTGGCATAGGAAACAACGGTGGATCCAGTTCACAAATCGCTTTGGGTGGAAGTCTTGAAATCGCACAAATCGGAAAGACAGGGACAGGCATGATTTGTTGACATTTATAGGTTTGATATCGTGCCAGCTTCGATGCATATCGCGACATCTCTATTCGGATGGTTTATTTATATCCTAGGACAACGGTTCGTACATGAACATGATTCGTTCCTCCAATCGATGGTCCCCATACTGCAACACGTAATGGTCTCAGTGTTGATGTCGTTATGGCTGAACTGAAATTGAATTCCACGATCGATGGATTGTCGATATTCGTTGATACACCTGATATGGATAGTGTTGTACTGGCAAGTACAGTATTACTGAAATCCACCACTCCAAACGAGACGTTTCCAGGATTATTATTAAAGGCATATACAATCGCCGCATACGTGAACGATACACCAGGAGTATTGATGATGGTTCCCAATTCGTTATATCCTTGAAGTGTTCCCCATGCAGCACCATGTGATGCACTATAATACAATGCTCCGTTATTTTGTACAAACGATAAGGTAGTTGTATCACGATAGGTTTGTCCTGGGTACGTTTCCAGGGTTCCTGTTGGGCCTTGCGCACCTGTGGTTCCCGTGGTTCCCGTTATACCAGTTTCTCCTGTTGGTCCCTGTTCGCCCATTGGACCTGTTTCTCCTGTTGGTCCTGATTCACCCAGTGGACCCTGTTCACCCGTTGGACCAGGGACGCGCTGTGTCAATGAATACGCTGGACCCGTCAGACCAGCTGGAAGACCAAGTCCTAGTGCTTTTTGCTGAACAATAATATCATAATCAGGTGTTCCAAACAATCCCGTTGGTCCAATCACCCATCCTCCAATCGCACCTGGATCCAAAGGATTTAGTTCAGGACCAATATTGATGAATGGTGTAGCGAAACCTGTTTTTGTATAAATAATCGCATTCTGGTCCGTTCCAATCGTTCCAATGACCTCACCTGGTCCTGAAATATCAATCGTTCCTGGTCCAACTGCGATGGATTTCCATACTGCACCTGTCATTCCCAAGGAATAGACGTTTGATTCTTGAGGGATGATATTTCCTCGAATGAACATACCCGTTCCACCTGGCGTATACGTCAGATCCGCCGTTCCCGTGACCGAGGTTCCATCAAAGTATAAGATCGCACCCGTTGGTCCTGTAAAATCAAATGACCCTTTGGCTCCCGTTGGACCAACAATATGATCCAATTGTGTTATGGTAATACGTGTTAGACTACCCGCTGATAAAATGGTTTGATTCACACCTGACTCTTGAGCATAATAGACTTCCACATAATCATTTGGAGATAAGACAACAGTGCTACTTGTTGTTGTTGCGGCAGTAGAATCGATCGCAGTGACCGAGAAAGTATCCGTTCCATTTTTAACAATCTTAAACACACCTTTTACATAAATGCTTCCTGTATACACCGATGTATTTACAAAGTAAATATTTTGTGTAGACGATGTATTTGTAAACCGATAGCTATGTGTATCATATACTCCTGAAATAGTTCCAATCGATTGATTCGTATCAAGTGTATCGCATTCTAGTAATACATCGTTGTTGCTTGGAACGATTTGATTCGACGATGATACATAGGATACACTTGCAAGAGGGGCAAAGACGGCAGCTGGACCTGTTGGACCCAGATCACCTGTTGGTCCTGTATCACCTGTTAATCCCATATCTCCAACAGGACCCGTTGGACCCGTCTCGCCTTGGATACCCTGAATACCTTGTTCACCTGTCTCTCCTTGGATACCCTGAATACCCTGAATACCTTGTTCACCTGTTGGACCTGTCTCTCCTGTTGTTCCCGTTGATCCCTGAATACCTTGAATACCTTGAATACCTTGTTCACCTGTTGGACCTGTCTCTCCTGTTGTTCCCGTTGATCCTTGAATACCTTGTTCACCTGTTGGACCCGTCTCTCCTCGAATACCTTGTTCTCCTGTTGGTCCTGTTTCTCCTTGGATACCCTGAATACCCTGAATACCTTGTTCACCTGTTGGACCTGTCTCTCCTGTTGTTCCCGTCGATCCCTGAATACCTTGAATACCCTGAATACCTTGTTCACCTGTTGGACCTGTCTCTCCCGTTGTTCCCGTTGATCCTGTTTGTCCCGTTGATCCAGTTGCACCAGTTGCTCCAGTCGATCCAGTTGCGCCAGTTGCTCCCGTCGATCCAGTTGATCCTGTTGAACCCGTTGAGCCAGTTGATCCTGTCGTTCCAGTTGTACCGGTTGATCCTGTATCACCATATTCACCTGTCGCTCCTGTTGAACCGGTTGTACCAGTCGATCCAGTATGTCCCGTCGATCCTGTTGTTCCAGTTGAACCCGTTGTACCGGTTGATCCAGTGTATCCAGTTGATCCAGTGGTTCCTGTGTATCCCGTCGATCCAGTTGAACCCGTTGAGCCAGTTGATCCTGTGGTTCCTGTATATCCAGTTAAACCCGTCGATCCAGTTGAACCTGTTGATCCTGTGTATCCAGTTGTTCCAGTTGTTCCTGTCGTTCCAGTTGATCCAGATGAGCCAGTCGTTCCTGTCGTTCCCGTGGTACCTGTCGAACCAGTGTCTCCATATTCACCTGTTGCACCCGTCGCGCCAGTGGTTCCTGTTTCTCCTGTTTTTCCCGTGGTTCCTGTGGATCCTGTTATACCAGTGGTTCCTGTTGAACCCGTTGGACCATCGATGCCGTCTAGGTTAACGTTGTAATAGGATGTTCCAAAAGGGGTTGACTGTTGAATATTCGAAATACCCCATATTGTTATCGCACCTGTTCCTGCATTGTATGATTGTACATGACCCTCAAAACTATTCAATGGATTCAACGCATCAATCACCAATACACTGTTTCCTGCTAAATAGGCCAGCTCCGCTGCAATTGTAAATGATACGGACCCGCCCAATACAGGATAATTATTAAAAGTGATAGGATCTACTGTGGTCGTATTGAAACGATCGGCATGTCCTGTTGGACCTGTTTCTCCTGTTGGACCCGTGTATCCAGTTGTTCCAGTATAACCTGTCGTTCCCGTTGTTCCCGTTCGACCCGTCGCACCAGTCGTTCCAGTATATCCAGTTGTTCCTGTTATACCAGTGGTTCCTGTCGTTCCCGTTCGGCCCGTTGGACCAGTATATCCAGTGGTTCCCGTGGTACCTGTGGTTCCTGTTTCACCTGTATCTCCATACTCGCCCGTTGCTCCCGTTGTTCCTGTCGGTCCTGTTATACCAGTGGTTCCCGTTGAGCCCGTTGTTCCTGTGTATCCAGTCGCACCAGTTGTTCCCGTTGCACCCGTTGATCCCGTCGCGCCAGTGGTTCCTGTGTATCCAGTGGTTCCTGTGGTTCCTGTGGTTCCCGTTTCACCCGTCGAACCAGTTGTTCCAGTGGTTCCTGTTGTTCCAGTTGTACCCGTGGTTCCTGTGGTTCCCGTTTCACCTGTATCTCCATACTCACCTGTTGCTCCCGTTGTTCCCGTTGGACCCGTCGATCCAGTGGTTCCCGTCAGACCGGTTGTTCCTGTGGTTCCTGTGGTTCCTGTTGTCCCCGTGGATCCTGTGGGTCCCGTGTATCCCGTCGTTCCAGTTGGCCCCGTGTATCCCGTTGGTCCAGTCGTTCCCGTCGTTCCCGTGGTTCCCGTTTCTCCCGTTGTTCCAGTACAGCCCGTTTCTCCCGTTGTTCCTGTGGTTCCTGTTGGACCTGTATCACCCGTGCATCCTGTTTCTCCAGTCGTACCTGTTTCTCCCGTTGTACCTGTTTCTCCCGTTGCTCCCGTTGTACCTGTGGTACCTGTGGTTCCTGTTTCACCTGTCGTTCCAGTATATCCAGTCTGGCCCGTTGGACCCGTGGTTCCTGGTATACCGAGTGTGGTATGAATGTGAGAATACGTATTCGAACTCTGAAAATAGATCTGAGAGGTATGAGTCTGTGATGTATGATTTCTTGCAACGACCACAACATGCAACGACACATAAGGTGCTAAATCAATCGGACTGTCAATGTACATATTTAACGATGTAATATGAGGCATTGTGTTATCTCGTATATACGCCAGATCAGAACCATTATCCAATGATGTGTAATCGCCATACGAATCCATACCCAATAAATAATATCGCAATGCAATGACATGACTGTCTGCTGGGCTATCCGCCTTTGTATACAGATTCATCTCCATAATGCCAGGTGGAAGAATGGTCGGTGAAGGATCATTAATACGATCGATGTATACACCAAATTGACATATCAGCGTATCCGATGTCAGATTTGGATTCGTCGTAAAAGTTATTGTCTCTTGTTGCAATGAAATATTGGGAACCACACTCAATTCACTTACATTTACATTCTGAACGGGGTTATATAGGATAAATGAAGGATCGATAACGGATCGTGCAAGAATACTTGATAGATGTGATAATGTAGTGGGAGAATTGGCTGGAATAATAGATAATCCAAGAATATCAGATAAATCTGATGCGGATAGGGGAGAATAGGTCGGATCAGTAGAATCACTGTAGTTCATATACAATACGAGTCCTCCACCCATTCCATTGATACCACCAGGTCCCGTGTATCCCGTCGTTCCAGTGGTTCCTGTGTATCCAGTAGTTCCTGTTTCACCTGTCGTTCCCGTTTCTCCCGTGTAGCCTGTTTCTCCTGTATAACCTGTGGTTCCCGTCGAACCTGTCGGACCGGTACCAATCGGACCTGTAAAACCTCGTGGTCCCATCGGTCCCATCGGTCCAATATTTCCCCTCGGTCCCATATTGCCGGCTTCACCTGTCGGGCCTATCATGCCCGTTGCTCCTTGTGGAAGAATATTCCTTACACAAGGACTTGTTCGTAGGCGTAATAAATCACCCGAGTCCATCTAGTACATGACGAGATTCCATTTATGCTTTATAAATTACCAAAATGCGTTCCCTGACGATAGGAGACTCCATCGCATATGACTGGTTGTGGGGCCGTTTGTACAATAGTCGATGTTGTATTAACCGTACTGGTTGTAGACAGATTTCCATATACAGATTGGTAGGCATACATCAGGGTAGAATTGGTAGCCTTCCAGTCCATTGAAGATGAACTACATGCAGTACATGGACTTTCGTTGATCTTATTACGTGTCTCATAGGTTGTAAATGTTGGCATACATGTTTTATCATATACCGTATTCAACGTGGAACCATAACGTGTTGAACCTCCTGCAATCGAACTGACTTGATAGATCGTACTTTGTACCGTGGAAGTAAGAGTAAATGATTGTTGATACGACAAGGCGGTCGCCTTATTTTGCTTGTTTTTCACAATATCACTGGCGTTCATTCTATTCTTACGCTGGTGTAAAAAGTAAAGATAGATAATAGAGAATGGATACATCAGAGTTGATACTGATCATCGTTATATTTGCCTTATTTGCAATGTTTGTTGTAAAAACATTCTATTTTAACCCCGCTTATCCCCGTATTGGCGAGGGATTTTATGGAGGAGTCGCACGTAGTGCAGGACACCCTGATTGTCTCCGGACTCTTCCTGAAGGGGCTGAATTGCTAGATATGGTATCAAAACGTGTCAAGGGCTACCCATCCGATGGATCCACCGATTACAAAGAGATGGAGCTCCTTCTTAGCAAAATGGCATGCTTGAAGAAAGATCTCCTTTCTCCCAGCGGAATTGTGAATGCCACACGCCATCAAGCCTATGAGACTTCGCATGATCAGATGGCGGTCGCCGAACTCTGCGGAATGTGCATGAGTCATACCATTTCACCTCGTGATTTGGACATTGCCACCTCCACATGGCGTGATCGTGGCAAGCTTCTCCTACGAAAGTTATGTACGGAAGCCAACCTGACCGAAATCGAGGTCGTTAACGCAGAGCTTCTCTTCAAGAAGGCATTCGACGATGTCTATGACGTTGCTACCTCTCGTTGCCTGAAGCCGAGTGCCTCGATGCAGGATAAGGGAGATGTCAGCGGATATATGCCTGAGAACATTAAGGATCGTCGCACCTACGAGTACAAGTATGGCGGCTTGAGTGCGAGCGGGTGGAACGGTGCAGCTTGAAGACCGCACCGCAGTACCTTCGGGAACTTTTTCCTAAAAAGTTTGTAGGATGACGTGTAC
>Ga0214921_10000773_pt1 | contig 57129 bp, 49 predicted proteins | sample LL1505_MetaG_FD_177992 | JGI IMG/M metagenome (GOLD analysis project Ga0214921, IMG submission 177992) | Freshwater microbial communities from Lake Lanier, Atlanta, Georgia, United States - LL-1505 | ecosystem: Environmental > Aquatic > Freshwater > Lake | place: USA: Georgia | collected... | reverse complement strand
TACTTCTATATTAGAAAACTTAATAAAAAGTAAATTAAATGTGAAAAATATAAATATATTTATGAAAACAAATATAATATTAATTAAAAATGAAATTGGTAGAAGTTATGCTAGAGAATCAAGAATACTGAAAAAAATAAAAATATTTTTTATTTTTTACGCTTAGAAATGAAAATATAATTTTCATTTCTAACCGTTCACTAAATGGTATGTAAAGAAATATCATGGAAAATATAAATATACAAAAATAATAGAAGCTATTAAAAATGATACATCAGAAGAATTAAATAAAAATTTAAAGACAAAATCAAAAAAATATACAATAGTATACGAAACTATTAATAATTGTAATATTGTACAGAAATAAAAGTTAACAGTCTCCTAAATATTTATATATTTTGCGTTTAATATGTGAAATATACAAATATTTGGAGACTTACAATTTGTAAGGGGGACTATGAAGTAGTTTTTTATAGGAAATAAAGATGCAAAGTCAAAAAACATATATTTGCGTTTTTATTGTACATAAATAATTAAATTAAAATATTATAAAAAAAAATATAAAAAATAAATTATAAATAAAAATACAAAAAGTATTTATTGTAATGTATATATTTATTATTTTTGTCACTATATTAACTTTCCTTATTACACATTCATTAATATTTATCAATATTTATATTCAAATGTACTAGTATTATAATATTTATTAATGCTTCTTTGTTAGTATAACTTTTATAATCAATAAATTTATTACCAGATTTTCCAAGTTTCTCTATTATATCATTAATTATATTTATATATAATTCTTTTATGAAACCAAAATTCTTTCTATTCTTGCTACTTATTTTATTTTTTAATCCATTTAATATAGATTCATTGAATTTAAAATCTATTTGTATATTATTTTTAACAGCGTCAAATGCAAGTAATTTATATCTTAAATATACTAAAATACTATATGATTCTCTTACAAATTCATTATATTTGTTTATTAAATCGGTAGCATTTGATTTATATGTTTCTAATATTATTAATAATTCTCTTATTTTTTCATTTATTTCTGGTAATTTATTTAGATTTTCTAAATTTTCTTTATATTTTGCCCCCCCTTTTTGTAATGGTGACCAATTTGGGAGAATTTCTTTTAGATTAGAACTTTCAATTAGTAATCCACTTAAATTATTATTCAAATTTTTTATATACCCTTCTAGTTCTTTTATTTTTGTCTCATGCTTCGCTGTTAATTTAAAAGCATTTGATAGGTTAAGATCATCGTCACTAATATTTTTTTGGGCTTCTTTTTGGTCTTCTATATTTTTAGTATTAGATTCAATATCTGATTTTATTTTTGTTACTTTTTCATTATACTTTTGTATTTCTATATCTAAATTATCAAAATCTATTTTTTCCGATTCTAATAATTTATATCCTTCTGATAATTCTTGTGTGTCTTCATATTTTTGTAATTTTGAAAAATTAGAGACTACGTCAATAATTTGTTTATATTCATTATTAAATTTTTTTAAATTTTGTGATTTGTCATTCGCGGTTGTTTTCGCTATTATTTGAAATATTTTTTCAAAAATTTTTTTATTTTCATTTTTATTTTCATTTGTAGCATTATATAATGGATATCTATTTCTTGATTGAAGAACAAATTCATTATCATCAGATATAAAATTAATAGTAGTGTGTATTTTTTTTAATAATTCTTCAGAATTTTTAAAATTTTTATCATCTAATAATTTAAATATATTATCAGATTTATTACTATCAAACTTTAAAAATATTCCTTCTTCATAATCTGGATAATATGTAGTTTCTGGTACTGAATCTTTTTTTTCAGTTTGTTTTTTCCATGATTGTACTGGTTGTTGTGTTCCTATTTTTTGTTTTTTAGTAGTTTTTAAAAATTTAAAATATTCATTATAGTTTTCTAGTGATAAAGATTGTCCAGAAAATTTATTAATATTTTTTATTAAATTACTAATATTTTCTTTTAAATTATATACATCAATTTTTTCTAGTTCTCTTTTATTTTTTATATATTCAATATTTTCATTTAATATTTTTGATATTTGTTCACTTTGTTTTAACTTTGTTTGATTTGCTATATTCTCTTCTTCTAAACGTTGTATCTCTTTTTCTATATCTGTTTTTAATCCAATATCTGTAAATGGATATACTATTTCTTGTTTTGTATATTTTGTCATTTCATTTGCTTTATAAGCATTAATTTTCTTTAAAAAGTCGATTATTTCGTTATATAATTCTTTTAATTTAGTTAGATTAACATCATAATAATCTTTTTTTTTATCTAAATATGTTATTAATTTTTCATCAATCTTTAATTCAATTGATTCTTCTGGTAAATCAGATTTTTTTTCAGGGTTTAATTCTGAAAAAAACTTTTCTGGTAATCCAATATAATCTGGCATTTTTTCGAATAAATTTAATTTAACATTCTGATTTAATGGTGTTCCTTCAGGTGTAGAATTCAATAATATTTTTTCTAAATTATTTTGTAAAACTAGTAAATTTTTTTTATAATCTTCCCATTTTAATGAGGTACCATAAGGTATTTCAAATTCTACGTCTAATTGAGTTATACCATTTATATAATTTCTAATTTTATTTAGATTATCATAAACTTCTGAGACTTTTGGAGGATCACCACCAACTTGTGGTGATGGATTCTGAACAATCTGAGAATATATATCGGCTGTAATCTTATGGGAATCAAAATATTCATGTAGTTTTTCACTGTATTTTAACCAATAACCAATATTTTGTTTATATTTACCAGATATTTCAATTAATTTATGTCCAACTTTTATTAAATCACCAATATCAAGATTATCTATAAATTCAATATTAATTTCATTAATACTAATTGGTAAATAATCTAATGCAATTTTACCGGTAGAATCTTTATTTGGATTATCTAAAATATATTTTATTTCATACACATTATGTTTTACCGTCGCCTCTGTTTTTTTTATAAGATTATATAATTTAACACACATTTTAATTAAATCATTTATATTTAATGTTATTTTTTTTAATTTTTGTTTGAGTTCGTTAACTTTATCTAAATCTATTGTTGGTTCTGGTGTTGGTATTGGTGTTGGTTCTGGTGTTGGTGTTGGTGTTGGTATTGGTATTGGTATTGGTGTTGGTGTTGGTATTGGTGACGGTGATGTCTTAATATATGTAATCGGAGGTTTTTGTATTTCTTGTGTTATTTCTTTTATTTGGATACAATTTGTATTAACTAATTTTATAATATGTTTAAATAAATCCATAAAATTTTTATCATAATTCTTTTCATTTATATTATAAAATTTTATTGGATCTAATAAATCTGATGATATAGTCATTATTATTATTATATAATATATATAATAATAAAAAATATTATATTTTTAATTTATTTAGGGATTTTTGTATTGGTTAAACTATTTTTATGGTGCAACAGTCTTATTGAGATACATTTTTCCTTTTTCAGCTTTCATTTTTTCTAGTAATTTAACTGCTGTTTGATCTGGAACTGGATTAACACGAGTTACTGCTGGTTTTCCTAAACGGGCTTTACATGCACTTAGAACATCATTTTGTTTATTAATTAATTCTTGTTTCGTAGCTAATTCTTGTTCTAATTTTGTTTTTTCTGTGTTTAATTTTTCTAATTCAGTTATTTTTGCAGCGAGCTCTTGGGTTTTTTGTTGTAATTCTTGTCTGGATGCATCATAACTTGCTGTTAATCTAGTAATTTCATTTGCGTTTGCTTCTATATCTGATACTTTATTAGCAATTTCTTTATTTAACTCTGTATTTTTTGTTTCTAAATCTACTTTTTCTTTTTGTAATGATGTAAGTAATACTTTATTTTGTTCATGTATTCCCATTATTTCATCAAATTGAGTACCGATATCAGTTATTATCTGACCATATGGATCTACATATGGCTCTGGTGAAGCAACAGGAACGGTTAATAAAGCATTTAAATCATCAATGTTTTGTTGTGCTTCTGCATCATCAACACCACCAATTAAATTTCGCATATTTTTAAGATTGTTTTGGCTAACACCCATACTGTTAAGTTTGTTAGAATAATAATCTATTTTTTGATTGTATACTGCTGCTTTTGAAGGAGCACCGCAATTAGAGAGTAATGTTTGATATTTTGTGAGTTTGTGTAAAAGCACACCCATGTTTTCACTTCCAAAATTATTCATCTTTTTATATATTATATAAGATGGAAAAAAATTATTTATATAATTTATATAAAAATATTGAAAAATATAATTTAAAATTAAATAATAATTCTTATATTATTCATAAAATTAATAGTTTATATGGTGGTGTTGATGATGCAGAAGCACAACAAAACATTGATGATTTAAATGCTTTATTAAGCATGCCTGCTACTACACCAGTACCACATTTAACGGTTGATCCCCGAGATACATTAATTGAAGAATTAATAAGAGAAGCTGAAGATTTTTTAACAAAATTTGAGGAATATAAACGAAGAATTGAAACAGGTATGACAAATATAAGTGAAGATGATATCTCTAAATTAAATAATATACAACAAACATTTGAAAATATAAAAATTAAAATAGGACAACTTGTATAATAATCATCACATTTTTTAACTGTTATAAAAGATAAATATTATATTATTACTTTTTTTGATACACATTTTTTTCAATTTCTTTTATAAGATGATTAAATACATCATCATAAGTCTTATCCGGAATTACTTCTACATTTCCCGAGTCTGTTTCTGATATATTATATAAATTATATATATAAGTATATGTTGATTTCTCTTTTATATTTCTAAAATGATTATATGATAATTTATTTAAAATTAATGTTTCAGTTTTAGTATCTTTAATCTCATTTAATTTATTATCTTTATTTTCATCTAAATATTTGTGTCTCATATCTATTAATAATTGTTTAGGTATATCTATTCTTATATGAAAATCAAATTTAAAATCTAATTTATCATTTGGAAATCCGAATCCAGATACAACTATACCTTTCGCTTTATTTAAATTTATATCCATATTAAATTTATTCCAATCAATCGCATCAGGATTATCCCAATCGACTACTTTTATATCGTTTCCAATATCAACAACATCATTAAAATCTTCTAGATAATAATCATTTAGATTTATAAATTTTAGTTTAAAATCTCGTTGTATATTTCGTGCTAATAATGTTTTACCACTACCTGAAAATCCAGATATTAATATTATTAATTGTTTATTAAATTTTATATATGCTTCAACTATATTCATATATTATAATATAATATAATATAATATAATATGATATAATCTATTATTATATTATAAATGGGTAGTTTATCAGATAATATTTTATTTAAATTAATATCAGGAGCTCATATAATATTTGTTTGTTTTGTAATTCTTGTTCCTTTTATGAATTCTAATTATTTACTTATGATGCATGCAATTTTATTACCTTTTGTTATGTTACATTGGTTATTTAATAACAATATGTGTGCATTAACATTAATGGAACAAGCATTACGCGAAAAAATAACTGGTGAAAAATTTGATAGAAAAAAATGTATTAGTGCTCGTATTATTGAACCAATATATGATTTTAAAACTAATCATAAAGACAGGGCAAAATTAATTTATGGTTTAACAACATTATTATGGTTTATTAGCATCGGTAAATTATATTATAGATATAAAATAGGATGTATAAAAGGATGGATGGATTTATTTATTATATAACTAAATAATTTTTTTATAAAAAAATTGATTTCTAAATTCACAATATATTTAATTTATATAATTATTTAATAAAAGTAATATAATAATAATGACTATGTGTATAAAATCTAATAATTTTGATAATAAAAAACTTGGCCTAGACAAACGACGTAAATTCGAGAATAATACACCAGTTGTATATCATCATCTTACATATAATTATGATTCACACGTTATAAAACGATTATATCTATTATCTGATTGGATTGAAATCGTCAAATTTAATTATATATATTTTGAAATTAATAACAGCGATCTTATAAAATTATTTAAAACTATCCATAACCATATTAAATTTCCAAATGATATAAAAAATAATGATATACAATTATCAGATGATTATGATGACGAAAATTCAGAACCAAAAAAACCATTTAATAAATCTCAAAATACTAATATCGATTATAATAACCTAATTACAATTAATAATATTAATAATATAAATGATATTGATATAGAAGAATCTGATTATACATATTATTCATTAATCTTAAAAGACAAATCACAATTAAAATTAATACCATCTAAAAAATCAGGGAAACCTGAATATATATTAGATAAAACAGAAAATTATAAAGAGATCGAAAGATATTTTCCAACAATAAATAAAAAAAATAATAATTTTAAAGTTGTTGGTAAATTTCTAATATATATTACCGTATCATGTTATGGTATGGATTTTAATGGTAATTCCTTTAAGATATATATTGATAGTGGTGAATTAAAATATGAAAAGACATATGTAGAAAATGACATACTTACATCAAAAGGTGTGTATAATGATATGATAAAACTTGATATATAATTTATTTAACTTGATAATAAAAATTGAATTTGTAATTATTAATATAAAATAATAACATATAAAATATTACCTATATTAATATATATAATGACTACACCGAATACCGTAACAAATACAAAAAGACAATTATTAGATCCGATTGGATCAATCTGTCATATAGTATCGTTAACATTTAAACCATTGAATACAAAAATTGGAATAAATAATCATGCAATTATTATTCAAGAAACACATATGTTTCAATGGTTAGATAGATATTGGAATGGTGATAACCGTGAAAATATTAGTCTATTATATAATATTGTTATTCGAGTTATTGAATGGTATATCTTACCATTAAGCAGTAAATATAAAAATATTAAAAATACTGATATGACAGAAGATGAGAGAAAAAAATTTTGGGAATGCTTAGAAAAAATGTGTAAATTCTTATGTGTAGCTTTTGATAAATTACAACATACATATTATACTGGTCCAATTCCAACAAATGTCGTAACAACTATACAATATTATATAAATCTATTAAACGATAGCCTTAATGGTTCATATACTCCAGATAGATTACCAAAATGTTTAAATGAAGCTGAAAATAAAAATTTCCTCGATTATGATAAAATTAAAATATTATGGAATGGTGATAAATTAAAACAAATATGTGACTTATATGAAAAATGTTTTGAAAAATTAAATTCTAGTGATAGAACAAAAGATGATCAAATCTCTGGTTACATGCAGGCAGTAGATAAATTATTGTCAATTCATGATAATCAATTTAGAGAATTAATTTGTTTGAGTAATGAAGGATAATTTTTTTATAAGATAAATTTTATTTATTTTTTAGATGATTTTTTTGAATCTTTTTTAGATGATTTTTTTGAATTTTCTTTTTCGTCTTCACGTTTTTGATATTCTTTAAATTTATCGATTAATTTTTTAAGTTCTTCTTTTTTTTGTTGTACTTTTTTTTCCATTTTTTTGACATCATTTACATAAAATTTTTTATAATCTGGATCTTCTTTATAATCATTAATTTCATCTTTTAGAGATAGAATTTCTGCTCGTATACTTGTAATCATTCTTATCATTTTTGATAATCTTTTTTCTGATTCTACAGCAATACCTTTAAATTCATCAATATATTTTTTATCTATTTTTTTTAATCCATAATATCTAACTTGTTTTGATTCGGCACATTCACGTGGAGTACCTAAACGTTGATTACTTTTTAATTCATCAACACCGCAATATATAACTTTAGATTTTTTAGACATATATATAATAATATAATATTATTTAATATTATTTTATTTACTTTAATATAATTTAATTTACTTAATATATTATATTATTATATATGTCTAACGAAAAATTACCGATTGATTTATCTGATAAAAATTTATATACAGATATACAACGTACCGACGTACCTTTAGATTTAGAAGATAAATATAAAACAAATAATAAACAAACACCACAATTTAATACAAATATAATTTTAATTAAAAATAAAAAAAATAACATGGTACGAAATTTTTTGATTGTATTGATAGTTTTATTAATCATATATTTTTTAATATATAAATATATGTGTCAATGCAAAAAATAATTTAGTTAATTTAGTTAATTTAGTTAATTTAGTTATAATTCAACAGAGAATAGATCAATCTCATTAATATAAGTTCTCAATGATGAAACTTTATTCATATAATATTTATAATCACAATTTTTTAATCCAATAATATTTCCTTTATTCAAAAATTTAACATTATATGTATCAAATAAAGTTTTATCACCAGTTGAAATTTTATTTATAATCTCATTAATATCTATAAATATATTATCATCATTTATTATATTTTTATAAATTTCCGGTATATTCATTTTTTTAATATTTGGTGTTATAAATAAATATTGTTCAAAACTATTCATAAAATCAGTTGCTTTTACGTAAGTATCATTATTAATATCACTTACCGATTGAAATAATTTATTAAATTCATTATTCTTATTGTAAACACTATTTATATATATTCTTAATTCATTAAAATAAGGAACATGATCATATTTATAATTCCATATTGATATATTATTTATATTTATATTTCTATTGTTTTTATTAAAATAATAATCAATTACCCAAAAGAATCCTTTAATATAATCTTTACAAATATAATTAATTGCTTCTGGAGTATAACAATTCATTACCTTCTCATAGTAAAATTTCTTTTTATCATCTATATATTTATCAGTATAAATTTTATACTCTGAATTTTTATATTTTAATTCAGTAATACCTATTTTATTCTCAGTATCAATACCTAAGTCTTTATAACTGTCCATTCTCTTTTCTAATTTATAAATCTCTATATCATATTGTGTAATTTCCATATCATCATGAGATAAATTATCTTTCATACATTTTTGATGAAATCTATCACTAATTACATCTGAATATTTTACTAATTTTAAACCACATTTATATGAATTTGTATCTTTTATTTTTTCTATAATTTTATCAATTATAGATTTAGTATATGTCTTTTTATCTACTGAATTATCATATGCTCCCTCTATTTTTATGAATTGATTAATGAAATTATCTTTATCTGAAAAAATATTTATAACATTATTAAAAATTTCATCTGAATTAGTATTTGGATTTAGTCTGATATACCGAATAATTTTATTAAATCCATGACAATATCTATTTAATCTATCTATAAAAAATGGTGTAACAGTATTCGGTTCAAGTATATCTGATAAATAATTAAAATTTTTATATTCTGATGATAAATATTTATCAAAAATTAATTTATCTTCATATTCACTAATTTTATTTATAATATTAATTAATACATCATAATTTATTTTTGTTATATTATTTTCTTCAAATAATAAATATATGTTATTACCTCTACACCAATTTAAATGTTTAACATATATATCTAATATAATATTTATACCATTTTTTATATTTAATGATTCTATTTTTGGTAAGAAATCATTTCCAAAGAATGTAAATAATCCAATAATATCATCAATTACATTATCCACATTATGATTATATTTTCTAAAATTATTCATTTTATTTATTATATTATTTAAAAGATTTTCTCTTAATTGACATATTGATATATTTTCAATTTCATCATAATTTTGATTATGACGTATTAAATTAAATGTATTATTAATATTTTGTTTTTTTAATTTATTTTGAAGTAATAGACTAATTAATACAACATCGGCGTCTGGACTAAATATTACATATGATCCTTCTTTTTTATAATTTAATATATGTTCCATAATCTTTTTTTCACCTTCGCCAAATTCATATGATGATGATATTTCTATATTTGTAAGATTAATATATTTTTCTTTCGATTTTGATTTATATTCTGGCGATATTAAATTATTATAAATCTCCTGAATACATAATGTCCATTTATTAAATGCACTATTTATTGATAAATAATATTCATTTAAAATCTGTCTTGGCTCATCAATTGTATTTCTTAGTCTATTAAAAATATTATCTTTTAAAGAATTAACAAGATATTTAATATATCTGCGTTTTTTCTTTTCGATTATTTTTGCTAATGATGGTGTACCATCAAATGCCATATATATATCTTTTATATCTGTTATAATAAATATATTTTGAATTATATTGTCAATATATGCATATAGATTTATTTTAAATAAGTCTAAAATTTTATCAGGATTCATATAATTACAATATTCTTCATAAGAATTAAAATTAAAATTATATTTTTGTTCAATTGAAATACATTTATCATCTTTTTTATTTATTATTAAACAATATAAATAATAATTAAAATCTGATTCTAAAATATCTGTAACTAAATATATTACAGAATTAAAATCAATATATAAATAATTACAGCTTATCTTATCATCAATATTTGTATTTGTATTAAATAATGTATTATTTGTTAGTTTATTTTTTTTAATTGTACTAAATAAATTTTCGATTCCCATACTTTTTAAATTTATATACTATTAATATATAAATTTATTTTTAAATTATTTTATCACAAAAAAAATTTATTAAATTAATCTGTTCACTATAAGTAATACTTTCGCACGGTGTTTCTAATATTAATGGTATATTTCTTTTAACAAAAAAATTTATAAATTTCATAAATGATAACATATTTTTTTTAGAAATATTTCCATCAGAAATATCAGCATGTCTATCTTTTTTTGAATTTAGATCATCTTTAGAATCATTTATATGTGCTACAACAATATTTTCCCATTTTAATGTATTTTCAATATAATTTTCTAATGTATCTACAAAATCATCATCGGCTAAATCATAACCAGAACTATATATATGGCATGTATCGATACAAAATTTTATTCTTTCTTTATGTTTATCATTAATTTTATTTCTAATTTCTCCAAGAATATTTAATTTAGAACCGACTTCTGAACCGCAATTTGCACCAGTCTCTAATATTATTATTGCATGTTTTGTTTCTTCTAAAACTTTATTTAGATTTGATACATAATTATTTAAGGCTTTTTCTTCGCCTAATTTTTCTGTGTCTTTTCCCATATGTATTATAACACCGATTGCTCTGATTTTATGTGCAATTTCTAAATCTCTTTTTAACAGAAAAATACTATTCTTTGCAATCTTATCATAAGATGATCTACATAGATTTATACAGAAACTACCATGTATAACCATTCCAATATTATTTTTTTTTATTATTTCTTTTACATTATCATCTAGTTTAAAATTATTATTAAATGAAAATTCACATGGATTGTGTGTAAATATTTGCATATAATTAGCTTTATTATCTATTAATCCAAATAATTTATCATAATCTAAAAGCCCACTTATATTATATCCTATTAAAGTCATTCGTATTTATATTGTTATAATTTATTAACTTTGATATATTTTGTTATAAATATTCAATATTTTTTACATCATAATTTATATTTTATAAATTATAATTTATATGTTATTAGAATAGATATAACTAGGGTTATACCAAAAATTATTGCTTTTGTATCTGTTTCTAATTCTGGCCAATTGTATAATAATGCGTTAATAAATATTAATGCAGATCCAAATATTAATGCATATTTAATTATTCTATTATATACTTTTTTATTTCCAAAAACTTTGTATGCTAATATAAACCCAACAATTGCTGCGACAAAATTTATCATTATAGATTTTTTTATTTTTTGAGCATATTCTAAATCTTTTGTTATGATCTGATTTAATTTGTTTATAAATAAAACATATAATATACCTATTGGTATAGCAATTAATATGTCCCTAACAAGTTTTTTATTACTCATTATATTATATTATTGTAAATTATATTATTGTAAATTATATTATTTACTAAAACTAGAATACATTGATTTCATATCAATAGTACAATTATCTAGACATTTATCTATCTTTGTTTCTAATTCATCAATTACTTCTTTCATAGTATGTGTATATATATTCATTTTAAATGATTCTTCATAGAATTTACTTTTAGTTTCCATAAAAAAAGTGAAACTTTCTTGTATACCAATATTTACTATTATATTTTTTGTTTCTTTTACATCTTTATTTATATCATTCAAAATATTATCAAAATCTATACATATCTTATATAGACACCCAAATAATTCTCCTATATTTTCTATTTGTTTTAATGGTTTTTTATCTGAATCACCTCCACCAATAAGCCAACTTATTAAAAATAACATCTTACCTAATTTACCATATGTTTTCTTTATATACAAAATAATATCATCTTTATTATAATGATTCATTGAGGCTATTTTTTTATATGTTTGTTCATTTATAGTCTTTAAATTTAATAGGTCACTTTTTTGCATTTTTGCAATAGGTCCAACTTTTTCATAGGTTATTATATCATAAATATTTTGATTAAAATATTCATATGTTTTTATAATAATATTATTTAATTCTTCTTGTTTTGGTGTATTTATAATACTAATATTATCATTTATTAATTTATATAATCCGATTGTTAAATTAAGATTTTGATTATTTAATCTATTATTTGATTCTAATATTATCATTAATATATCTACAGCTATTGAAAGAAAATATCCGTGACCTTTAAAATTTGTTTTTTTAGAATTGTGATTAAATAAAGTTGATACAATAATTCCTCCTAAATGATCTGAATCAGTTAACTTATTATATATTGTTTCTTTAAATTCATCCGAAAAATATGATTCAATATTTTTATTTTTTATAAATTTACTTAAACTTTCCTGATATCGAGAGATTCTGCTCATATTATTATATTATAATTTGTTTTACACAATTTAAACACAATTATTTTTAAGATAAAGTTAACTAAATTATTTTTAAGTTAACTAAATTATTTTTAAGTTAACTAAATTATATTAAAATATAAAGTTTATCAATAGTTCGACTCATCGCAGTATACATACATCTTTTCATTTCATCTTCATTACGATTTTTACTTATATCAGCAAAATCAACAAAAACATTTTTATAATTTGATCCTTGGGCTTTATGGCATGTTATAGCATATCCATATGATACGGATGCAAATGGATCAATATATTTTGAATAAAATTCTTTCCATAATGGTTGAATTAAAAGATTATCAATAGATGATAATTGGGTAGTTTCGATAATAGTTTGTCTAAATTTCTTAATCTCTTCTATTATATTTGTTATAATATTTTTATGTTTCTCTTTTTCATCATCAATAATAACATTAATTTCATAATAAGTATTATCATCTATTTTTAATACTTTTAATTTATAACATTTTATAACTATTTGGAGATTATTAATAGATTCTATGAAATTTTTATATTTTTTTTCAATTATTCTATAATTTTTTAATACTCTAACACTTTTATTTACTTTATCACTCATTTTTTCAATTTTATAATCTATTATTTCTATTTGATTTACAATAATTTTTTCACTAGTATTCATTTTGAATGAATTAATATTATAAAATTCATTTAATATAAGTATATCTCCAATAACATATTTATCAAGAATAGATTTATTAAACAATAATTTTCTACAATAATCATTATATTTATTTGTCTCATCATTTGTCCATGTTATAATAATTGTATCTGATTCTATTTTTATTATTGATTCAAAAATTCTATACCATTCTGTATTTGTTTTTATTAATTTATCGAATGGAAATATTTTAAAATTATCATCACAATAATTATTAATATTATACAAATCATCTGTGCCAAAGATCCAATCTCTCACTAAATTACATGCACTTATTATAGAATTATTTTTTGTTCTTATTACTTCTTTTAACACAAATATATTCATATTGATTATAATATTGCAAAATAATTCATAATTTTCTTTATTAATATTTATAATATATCTCTTTACATTATCAATTGATAATATATTCTTTTTATTCATAAATACAGAACTAAAGCGTTCATTTACTGGAGGTAATTGTGCAGGATCTCCTAAAAATATTATCTTTGTTTTAAATTTATTGATTTCTAATATTATATCAAATATTAAATTTATTGATACCATCGAACATTCATCTATTATAACAATATCATAATTATCTAATAAATTTTCTTTTTCTCTAACAAATATCATTTCTCCATCTATATTAAATTCAGTCTTGTATTTCATTAATCTATGAATTGTTGCAAAATCTATATTAATCTTGTATTTTTTTAATTTTTCTAAATTTGTCTCAAATGAATTCTTCTCATCAAATTCCATATCTAAAAATTTAAATATTTCTTTTATTGCTAATGCAAATTTATTTTTAATAACATTTAAAGCTTTATTTGTAGGAGCAGTAAATATAATCGACTTTATATATTTTTGGGTTAATAAATTTTTAATTAATTCCACTATGATTGTAGTCTTTCCTGTACCACCATATCCAAATAATCCATAAATTTTATCATGACTTTTTGATAAAAAGTATAATAATTCTGTAATTGCCTCTTTTTGATTTTGTGTAAATTCAATTGCTGAATTAAATAATAATCTTTCAAATATTATTTTATTCTTAAATATTATTTTGTTATCTTTATATTTTAATAAAGTTTTATATGTATCAAATATTATATGTTTAACATTCTCATCAAATGTATTTATAATATCAATATATTTACTAATGTTTAATAAATCTAGATCTATTAAATTAACATAATCATTCATTGATATTTTATTATCTCGTACATATGTTGCCAAGTATTTATTCAATTCAGTCATATATTTTTATATAATATAATTAAGTTTTAATCATATTATGTTATAAAAAAACAATTTTTTTAATCTGAAGATTTTTTCTTTAATTTATCTTTAGACTTTTTCTCTGGTACTGGTTCTGGTTCTGCTTCTTCAGCATCAGAGTCTACTTTCTTTGATTTAGATTTATCTTTAGATTTCTTTTCTGGTTCAGATTCGGCTTCAGCTTCTTCTTCAGCATCAGAGTCTACTTTCTTTGATTTAGATTTATCTTTAGATTTATCTTTAGATTTCTTCTCTGGTTCTGGTGCTGGTTTAGATTCGGCTTCTTCTTCAGCATCAGAGTCTACTTTCTTTGATTTAGATTTATCTTTAGATTTCTCCTTAGATTTCTTCTCTGGTTCTGGTTCTGGTTCAACTTCTTCGGCATCAGATTCTACTTTCTTTGATTTAGATTTATCTTTAGATTTCTCCTTAGATTTATCCTTAGATTTCTTCTCTGGTTCTGGTTCTGGTTCTGGTTCTGGTGTTGGTTCTGGTTTAACTTCTTCTTCAGCATCAGATTCTACTTTCTTTGATTTAGTTTTATCTTTAGATTTATCTTTAGATTTCTTCTCTGGTTCTGGTTCTGGTTCTGGTTCTGGTTCTGGTTCTGGTTCAACTTCTTCGGCATCAGATTCTACTTTCTTTGATTTAGATTTTTTCTTTGGTTTTTCTTCTTCAACATGATCTTTTTCATCTTCGCTATCATTATTTTCTCCAACTAGATTATCTTCTGTAGTATCTGGTTTAACATCAACACTTGCATTAGCTTTAGAACGATGCAGTGCAAGACGACGCATTACTTCTCCTACATCACGAAGAGATGTACCGGCTGATTCACGAATACGTGATAGTTCAACATAAACATCTTTTGCAGATTCAAAAAGTTTATTTATTTCTGAATTTTCATTAGGCAATTCTTCTGGAACTGTAGAAACAAAATTTGTTTTTACTGAATTCATAAGTTGTTCAACCGTTACAAATAGAGTAGATACATCTACTTTTTGAGTTTCGGATGTAGATTTAGTTGATTTTTGAGTTGATTTAGGCATAATTAATATATAGTAATTATATTCTTAAGTATATATTTTCAAAATATTAAAATATCAATTTTTTTGAAAGAAGAAAATTGTATAAAATCCATGTAAAATCGTGTTTATAAAATTTATTTTTTATATTATTTAAAAATATAAATGTTTTCAAAAGAGAATTTTATAATGTTATCAGTTAATACAATTATTAGTACAATTGTAATATTTATTCTATTTAAATTACAAGATAATAAAATAAGATATTATTTCAAAAGATTAGATAAAAAATTAAATTATAATAATACACAAAATATTGATTTATATGATAATTTACAAAAACCATCTAATTTATCTAATAACTTTAATGTATCAAAATTACCGAGCGATCATGTAAATAATAATGATATAGATAGTTATATTGATCCATTAGAAAATGATTAATTGAGTTTTTAACTAAAATATTTTTTATAATAAAAATATATAAATGAATGATACTGTATTTAAAATTTTAATATTAGTAATTTTATTAGGAGTCGTATATTGGTATTATATAAATCATTATAAAAAAAATAATGATAAACATATTAATAAAAAAAAGAAATCTAAAAAACAAAAAAATAGAAAAAATAGTGACGATATTACAAATATTTCAACTATATCAAGTGTTATATCATCATTCTCTTCATTTGCAAATACTAATGATAAATCAAATAATTCAGATGATTCGAATATGTCATCTTTTGATATGTCTAATGATATGTCGAATGATATGTCTAATATGTCGTCATTAGATTTATCTGAATCTAAAACTGGATATAGTGATATGTCTATTGATATGTCTTCCGATATGTCTTCTGATATGTCTTCTGATGATTCTGATTAAACTCAATTATAAATCTAAATTTTTAATATTTTTTTTTTACTTCTTTCAAAAAAAAAATTGAAAAACAAATACAATCTGTTATAAGGAGATATTTATACTAATATATTATAATGAATCTATCTCAAAATACTAATGCCCTTACAAATACAACAACAGATGAACAAACTACAAAACCAAAAAAAACAACAAATATAGTTAATGTTGGATTGGAATTCAAAGAAAAGCCATTCCGAAAATGGCTGAAAGAATATTATATTCGTCAAGACAAGAATTTTAATTTTAAAAATTCACATTATGTATTTGCTACAGTTAATCAAATACTTACTTTTAATTTACTAAATGGTATGAGTGAATATTTTAAAAAAACAAATCATGGTTTTTATGATGTAAAACTTGATGATATGATTACATATATAAAGTTAACACCATTCATAAATCAAACATATAATTTTATAATTTCACGGTACGATGATAATATTGATTATCAAAAACAACTATGTATTGATAAAAAAGTTTTTGATGAGTATATTACAAAAAATATATTTCATGATAATTTTAGAATTAATCTTAACAAACAAAGTATGAATTTTCTAACATATATTCTCGTACAAACAAATATATTACTTGCAAATACTGCGAAGCATCTAGCTCTTTTTGGTAATAAGAAAAGTATTTCAGATTCGGCAGTACTTCATTCTTTACATATTCATTTTAGTGGTAAACTATTAGATGATATCCTAAAAAAATATGATTCGGTTTCAACACTTCTTAAAAATAAAGAAAAAGAAGATTCTGAAAAAGGAGAAAAAGGAGAAAAACAAGATATTATATTAACAAATGTTGATATAGATAATGATAATGATAATGATAATGATAATGATAATGATAATGATAATGATAAACAAGAAGATTCAGATAAAGAAGAATATGACAAAGAGGATTCAGATAAAGGAGAATCGGATAAAGAAGAATCTGACAAAGAGGATTCAGATTCTGATTCTGAAGAGAAAACTGTTTCTAAAACTGTTTCTAAAACTGTTTCTAAAACTGTTTCTAAAACTGCTTCTAAAACTGCTTCTAAAAATGAAAGTAAAACTAATACTAAAACAGTCCCCAAGAATATACAATCAGAAACCGAAAAACCTAAAAAAGTTGTAAAGAAGAAATAATTATTTTTGAGAGATTAAAAAATTGAAAAATATATATTTTATTTATGTAATATAATATATATAATTATTATATATATATATTATTTTATGAGTTCAAAAAATATAGAAACATTAGCAAATCGTAGATTCTTATGCAACAAACCTAAACAATCAGATACAGATTTAATAATTAATACCCCGAATAACACAAATAATAAAAACTATAATACTCATAATAAAACATATAACAACACATATAACAACACATATAACTTTTTATCATTATATATTATTGTGTATTTTTATATGGTTTTTTCAATAAATATTGTTGTGTAAACCTCAATAATTTTTCTTCTAAGAGAAAGTTTACTTTAGTAAACTCCCTCTTTCAATAAAAATTGAATAATATATTATTTATTAATAGTTAACTATAATATTTAACTATTATACCCATAATATAATGAAACTCAATATTGTAAATTATAATCCTGATGTTGCAGATAATATTAAAAATATTGATCAGTTAATTGAACTTTTAAATGATTTTAAAATAAATATTAAGAAAAAAAATTATAGACCATATCAAAATTTTCTTGAACGACTTAATAAATATATAACATTCTCTTCTACAAGTTTTCAAAAAGAACTTGAAGAAGATAAGAATGAAAATATGGATTCTGATGATGATAATGATAATAATAATGATAATGAAATAGATGAAAATATATCGATTACATCAATTTCAGATTATGAAGATTATGAATATATTAATGAAGAAACTATTCAAATAGAATTATTTGAAGATATTTGCAGAAAAAAATATAAGACTTATATGAATAATGTTTTTGATGTAGATGTCATTAAAATATTTTCTTAATTTATTTAATAATAAATAAAATTGATTTTTTTATATTTTAAACTATAATTTAGTTAACTTAATTATTATATATAATATAATTAAGATGCGTATTACAAAAGCTCTATTAAAAGAAATTAATGCTGATCCAGCATCGTATGCAACATATACCGATATAAAAACATTGGTTTCAGTTTTAGAAAAATTCAATGAAGCATATCATTCTACAGATAAACCAATCATTACCGATCAGATATATGATATATTATATGATAAATTAAAAGAAAGAGATCCTGAAAATATATTTTTTAAAAAGATTGGCGCTAAAGTAAAAATAACAAAAGAAGAAGTTAAAATACCATTTCCGATGGGTAGCCTTTCAAAAATAAAACCAGATACTGGATTTTTAGAACCTTGGTTAAAAAAATATAAAGGTCCTTATGTAATAAGTGATAAATTAGATGGAGTGTCTGCACAAATATATAATGACCCAAAATTAGGATTAAAAATGTATACCAGAGGTGAAATGACAGATGCTGGTAATATTGGACAAGATATTTCAGATCTAATGAAATATATTGATTGTGGTTCTGTTGAAAATATACCATCAGGTTGTAGTGTAAGAGGTGAACTTATTATTAATAAGAAAGATTTTGAAAATGCAAAATCTCCATACAAAAATATTCGTAATGCAGTGATTGGTGTAGTTGGAACTAAAAAAAATCTGGATATATCGTTTGCAAAATTAATTAAATTTATGACATATGCTATTATCTATCCAGAATATAAACAAGATGAACAATTGAAATTATTAAATAAATATAAACTTCATGTAGTAGAATATCAAATTAAAAAAAAACTAACTGAAGAAGAATTAAAAGAATATCTTATTAAGAGACGAAAAGAAAGTGATTTTATGATTGATGGTCTTGTAATTGTAGATTCATCTGCTTCTTATAAGGTACCTATAGGTTATCCAGAATACGCTTTTGCTTTCAAAATGGTTCTAGATGATCAATTTACTATTACAAAAGTTAAGAAAGTTATTTGGGAACCAACTATGGATTCTTTCTTAAAACCGGTTGTAGAAATAGAACCAGTTGATTTAGTTGGAACAACCGTTACAAGAGCAACCGCACATAATGCAAAAACTGTATTTGATAATAAAATTAATAAAGGCGCGGAGATAAAGATTATTAGAAGCGGTGATGTAATACCATATATTATGGAAGTTACTAAACCAGCAAAAGAACCATCTGTGCCAACAATACCTTATAAATGGAATGAGACTGAAGTTGATTATGTAATTGATTATGATAAAAATGTTACACAAGAAGTAAAAGATATAGTTCAGCAAAAAATAATTCTATACTTTTTTAGAAGTATTGGTGTAAAATATTTAAGCGAAGGTATTATTGCAAAATTATATGTAAATGGATATAAAAGTATTGCAGATATTATAGGAGCACCAGAAGAAGATTTATATGATATAGATGGATTAGGAGAAAAATCTATTACTAAAATCTATAAAGAAATATATGACAGATTAGATAAATTACAATTATATCAATTTATGGCTGCATCTCATATGGATAGAGGGTTAGGAGAAAGAAAAATAAAAGAAATAACTTTAAAATATCCAAATATCATGAATGAAAAATGGGATAGAGATGAATTTATTGAAAAAATAAAATTGGTTGATGGTTTTTCTGATAAACTTGCAGAAAGATTTTCTGATAATTTTAAATATTTTAAGAAATTCTTCAAAGAAATAAACGATGTATATGATTTATCACATTTATTAAAGGTTAAAAAAGTAGAAAAATTAGGAGATTTATTCAAAGATAAATCTATCTGTATGACCGGTACTAGAGATAAACAGATAACAGAATTTATAGAAAAAAATGGAGGTAAAATATCATCAAGTGTATCATCAAAAACTGATTTATTAATTCACGCCGACGATGCTGATAAATCAAGTAATAAATTCACCAATGCAGTAAAATATAAAATTGAGACTATGAGTGTATCAGTATTTAAGAAAAAATATCTTTTAACTTAAATAAATTTTTTTATTATAAAAATTATTTTTTTTAATTTTTTATATTCTTAGTTTAGTATGAAAATCCAGCGGAAAAGATTATGTTCCGATGACCATATCGAGAGTTATAATAAAGAAATCAAATTAGATTCAAATTATATTATTTGTATTTCCAATACATGCACTCATACTAAAGCTTCCAAAATAAATATTAATAAAATAGATAATATTAAAGATTTAATAAATCTTGGAGAAAAATATAATTGTGTTTCCAATAAAGAATATAATGGAATTAATCTTAGAATATTAAATAATCTAATTGAACCATTATCTGAATTAGATAAAATGATAGGTTTAGAAGAGATTAAGAATAAACTTATAAATCAAATATTATATATATGTCGTGGTTATAATTCTATTCCTTGTAATGATTGTATAGATTGTAATTTGCAAATCCAGTGTTGTTCCAATTCAAAAGAAATGTTACATACAGTTATCACCGGATCTCCTGGAGTAGGTAAAACAGAATTTGCAAAGGTTCTTGCAAAAATATATGCAAGATGTGGATTTGTAAAGAATGATAAATTAATAGAAGTATCTCGTAAAGATTTAATATCTGGATACCTTGGTAGAACTGCTAAAAAAACAATGAAAGTATTTAAAAAAGCAAAAAATGGTGTATTATTTATAGATGAAGCATATGCTTTAGGAAATACCGGAGATCAAGATACATATTCTAAAGAATGTATAGATATTATTAATAAAAATCTATCAGAAAATAGAGATACTATTTTAATTATAGCAGGATATAAAAAGGAAATAGATGAATGTTTTTTTAGAGTTAATCCAGGTTTGCAAAGACGATTTCCATTCATATATAATATTGAAGGATATTCAGGTGAAGAATTGTTTAAGATATTAGAATTAAAAATAAAAAATAATAATTGGACTATTTTTGATAAAGATTATGATAAGATAAAAAATCACATAATAAAAAATAAAAATAAATTTAATAATAATGCTGGTGATATGGAAACATTATTATTGAAAGCAATGATAAAAAATTCAAGAAATATTAATTCTATAAATTTTATATTAAAATATGATGATTTTATTTAGTTAATTTAGTAATAATTTAGTTAATTTAGTAATAATTTAGTTAATTTAGTAATAATTTAGTTAATTTAGTAATAATTTAGTTAATTTAGTAATAATTTAGTTAACTATAACACATGTTTACCATTAACTAATAAATTATTAACAGAAATATTTTCCAATCCTGAACCTGATTGTATAATAATTTGTTGTGTTTGTTTATTAAAACCTAAAATTTTAGCATTGTTACCATTATATGTAATATAAGTTGATTTAATAGAATTTCCTCCAATTTGTTTGATTAATTCTTTTGCTTGTTCTTTAGTTAAATTTATATAGCCACCTTTTTTAGTTTTTGCATGTTTTTGTTTTTCTGTTTGTTTTTTTTCTGTTTGTTTTTTTTCTGTTTCATCTTTATTACAATTACAGCAGTTAACAAACTGTTTATCTTTTATAATATTATCATATATTATCATTACTTGAGAACAAGCATCTATATATTTGGTAATTTCATCTATTATTGGTTTATTAACTTTTTCTTTTTCTTTTATTTCTTTTTGTGTATATATATATATCGGATTACATGAATAATAATATGCACTAACGTCTGTTGTTCCTTTGTCTTTAAGTTTTTGTTCATATTCTTTATTTTGTGTATCTTTACATTCTTTCATTTTTGTTATTTGCACATAAGCATCATTATTATGTCCCCAATACTCCTTTTCCAAATTATATGTTTTAGGTATAACAGATCGATACACTGTATAATCATTTTTAAGCTTTTCTAAAGATTCTTTTTTTTCTTTTAATTTAGAAATAAAATCTGAGATATTATTAATATTATCAATATTATCAATAATTAAGGATGGAATTGTTACTTCGCCATGTTCTATATCTATTCTATATGAATTTAATTTTGTAAGTAATTTTGATAATATTTCTTTTTTTTCATCGTTTTGAATATTGTGTGGTTCTAACATTATTCCTATTTGCATTATATATTCATCAATACCCGAATCAATATGTATTTTTTCCCAATTTATTGAATATGCTAATTTTTTTTCTGTAAATTTTTTTAAATTTGCAATCGCATCATTCAATTGTTCTTTTTTATCATCACAATATTTGTCTCTATCTCCATTATGGTATTGACATTTATCCATTACATCTACTACTCTATTTTCAGATCCTCGTTTTGTAAGTCCAGTAGAAACTAATTTTGTGCCTGTTACATATTCTGTATCATCATATTTATATCCATATTGACAAGTGTTTAAATTTAATGTGTTAGTATTACTCATTCTTGTATATAATTTTAGAAAATAAAATAAATTTATATAACAATTAGTTATTATATATTATATTATAATGAGCCGAAGATTTAAAAGAACAATATCAAGATTAAGTGATTCAGAAGACGAACATAATCCCCTTGCAAAAATATCTGCATCACTTACTGAGAATTTATTTGAAAATCTATTTCAAAATAATAAAAAACATAAAAAAGATGAAGAAGTATATCGTGAATCGAATCATATTTATTTTAAAACAGAAGTCACTGTAGAATCTGTTGATTTACTTTTAAAATTAATGAGAGAATTTGAAGACGAAGTTAAATCAATAAAAGCTGATTGTTATTCTAAATATTTTGTTGAACCTGAATTATTCGTTCATATATCGACATATGGTGGTTGTCTATACTCAAGTCTTATGTGTTATGATACTATGAAATCAAAACCATATAAAATCGTCACTATTGCCGAAGGTTATGTTGCATCTGGTGGTACTATTATGATGTTAGGTGGTAATAAAAGACAAATACAAAAATCAGCAGTAATGTTAATCCATCAACTCTCTACTGGTATGTATGGTAAATTTGAAGAATTAAAAGAAGATTTTCAAAATTCTGAACAAGATATGAAACGTCTTGTTAAAATTTATCATTCTGAATTAAAAGGTAAGATGACAAAGAAACAAATTGAAGAAGCATTAAAACATGATTATTGGTGGGATGCTGATACATGTATTAATAAAGGATTATGCGATGAATTATATCATTATTAAATTTAAATATTAAAGAATTTTTGTAATGAATAACCACCCCCATATTGTGCAACTTTTTTATTATCATATAATAATGCTCCACCAACTACTAATAAACCAAATATAACATTCATTGATAAATTTTGTTTATTTATATTTTCTATTTTTTTCTCTTTATCTAACCCATTAAGTGTTTGATCTTTTGCAATTATCATAATCTTTTGTTTATTATAATAATCCTTCAAATAAAATAATACAAGTAATGATAATATACCCATAACATAATTTTTATTCATTTTAGTTGATAATATAAATACAAAATATATAATAAAACCATATATTATTAAATCATAAATATTTAAATCAGAATATACCAATGTTAATAAAACTATTATAGTTACGAATATTATAATATGTTTTAATATTTTATTATTGTTTATATTATCTATTAGATGTGCATTTAATTTTGTGGATAATAGATTTGCCATTAATATCAAATAGAAAAACATTAATACTTTTATAGGAGATACATTTAGTGTAATATTCATATATATTATAATTATATTTTATTATTTTTGACATTTTTGTTTAATTTCTTGAATATTTGATATTAAATATAAAGTAATATTATCATTGGATCATCGCAAACAGTCATATTATATCATAAGTAATTATATAAAAATTATTTAATAATATAATAATATAATATTATAATATTATTGTATAACAATGCAATTAATCGAATATATTATTTCAAATAATACAGTAAAACTATGTGTTATATTTTTTATAATTATGATTTTTATTTTTACAGATTTATATGATAATAGGAAATATGATTTATTAAATTACAATAATAATATTACAAATACGCATAATATAAATAGTACAAATACAAATATTACTGAATGTAATAATTCTATTGAATGGATTTACTATTATAAAAATATAAATTTTATTTTAGGTATAATTTTTATATTATTAAGTAGTGTTATAAAAAATAATACATATACAAACACAAATATAGAAATACATAGATTAAATTTATATTTTTTTGTATATCTATTTATAACATATATATTTGGGTTTGTAATATTATTAAATAATTATTTATATGATTGTTTCAATATGATTATTAATTCTAATTCATATAATTTTTATAGTTTTATTGTTAATTATTCTGTATTTATTATATTAGGTATGTTTTATATATTAAAATCATTCTGTTCAAATTTATTATCATGTAATTGTTTTGTAACTCGTAATCAAGTATATAACCCGCCTCAATATAAAACAATTGTTTATAAACTACCATCATATGATGAAATATCAAATGATATATTACCACAATATAATCAACAAATTAATCAACAAAGTAATAATAATCATTCCAATGTTTAATAATAAAAATTGAATTTATAACATTTTATTAATATTACCTTTTAATTAATATTATTATATTAAAATGCCTGCTAAATCTGTAAAATCTACTGATTCAAAAACCGAAAAAGTTAAACAGACAAAAAAACAACAAAAAGAACTAAGTGAAAATGAACATTCTGAAAATGAACACACTGAGCAAAGTGATCAACGTGATGAAGAAGTTGTTGTAGAAAAAAAAACAAAAGCAAAACAAACCAAAGCAAAAGAAACTCCAGCGAAAAAAACTACAAAAACTAAACAAAAAGAACCCGAACCCAAAGTAGAACCACCAAAAGAATCAATAAAAGAACAATCTGATAATGAAGATAATGATAATGATAATGATAATGATAATGATAATGATGATAATGATGATAATGATAATGATGATGGAGTGCAGGAATGGCATGCTCAATTATCAGATGATGATAAAAAACAAACTGAACAACCTCAAGTATCAACTTATAAATCGAAACGTTTTGACCATATGAAATCTGATCACATGAAATCTGGTAAAATAAAACCAGATCTTTATCGAACAACATTTTCTCGTCCATTTCGATTATCATTGAATGCAACATCTAATGCATCACCTACACAAGAACCAACGCAATATAAACAGCGAGATAATCGAGATAATCGAGAACTCCGAGATAATCGAGATAATCGAGATCATAAAGTTAATGTAAATAAAGTTAGTAAAGCACTAAAATTTTCATATAATGATTATGATCATGTTGTAAATCCAGTTCATGAAGTATCAAGTGAAGATTTACTACGAGTAGTTATTGCACGTTCTTATAAAGAAGGACAAATGAGTCTTAAGAGATGTCTCGAAAATGTACTCCGTGCAATGAATCATGAATGTAATTTTCCATCACTTCCATCTAGACCACATTTTAATAAAAATGTGAATAGTAATGTTAATATTAATGAAAATAATGTTGAACAAGATTGAGTCAACTAAATAATTGTTGTTTATTTTATTTTTTTATTTTTTATATAATTTTATAATATATGAAATATCCGGATATTAAATCTGATAATTTTAATAAAAATATAAATACAATCTATAATAAATATAAAATACCACAAAAAAAGAAATCATTTAATGATATTTGTATGCCAAAAAAATATGAATTACAATTACCACAAAAATTTTTAGCAGAATTTCTTAATCCAAAAACACCATATAAAGGGATATTAGTATATCATCGAATCGGTGCAGGTAAAACATGTACTGCTATTCGTATTGGAGAGGGTTTTAAAAAAAAGAGAAAAATAATTGTTGTATTACCTGCATCATTAAAAGGTAATTTTAGAACTGAATTACGTAGTATGTGTGCCGGCAATGAATACATTACTGAAGCAGAAAGAAATACATTAAAAAAATTACATCCATCCGATACAAAATATAAAGAAATTATTAAAAGAACTGATGATAGGATTGACGAATATTATGAAATATATTCATATAATAAATTTATCGAGCATATACAAAACAACGAAATTAAATTAAAAAATACATTGTTAATAATAGATGAGATTCAAAACATGGTTTCTGAAGAAGGTACATATTATACAGAATTATATAAATTGATATCTAAAGCACCTGATGATTTACGTATTGTATTATTAAGCGCTACTCCAATGTTTGATAAACCAAATGAATTAGGTTTGACTATAAATTTATTACGTCCAAAATCAGAATTCCCAGTTGGCACAGAATTTGATAAAAAATTTATTAAAACAACACAAAAATCAAATGGTGAATATAAAACATATATGAAAAATGTAGATAAATTTAAATCAATAATAAAAGGTTATATATCTTTTTTTAGAGGAGCACCTGCATATGTATTTCCAGAAATGAGAATTAAATATGTTAGATGCGAAATGTCTGATTTTCAATATGCATCATATAAAGCTATTTTAAGAAATGAAGAAAATACAAATATAAAAAAAATAAAGAAAAAAGTTAATAAAAATTTAAATGTATCCGAATTACCAAATAATTTTTTCTTGGGTACACGTTATGTATCTAATATAGTATTTCCAAATAAAAAAGTAGGTGATGATGGTTTAGATTCATTTACAAAATTAAAGATATTAAATGGTCTTGAAAAATATTCAACAAAGTTTCATAATATGATTAATAGGATCAATAAAACATCTGGTAAAATATTTATTTATTCAAGTTTTAAAGAGTTTGCTGGATTAAAAAGTTTTATAAAAGTATTAGAAGCATATGGTTATAAAGATTATGCACAATATGGTGAAGGTACTAAACGTTTTGCAATATGGTCTGGTGATGAGAATATGAATTATAAAGAAGAAATTAAATCAGTTTATAATATGGAAAATAATCTTAATGGATCAAAATTAAAAATTATTTTAGGTTCATCATCAATTAAAGAAGGCGTATCTTTTAAAGGAGTTAGACAAGTTCATATAATTGATCCATACTGGAATCTTCCACGATTAGAACAAGTTATTGGTCGTGCAAGTAGATTTTGTTCACATAAAGATCTTCCACTTCAAAAACGAAATGTAAAAGTATATATATATATAGCAGTAGCACCTGATGAGAACGAAGATGAAACTATAGATCAATACATTTATAAATTATCAATGAGAAAAAATAAACTAGTTAATGAATTTGAAATAGCAATTAAAGAAACTGCGGTTGATTGTGAGTTAAATTATAATGCAAATAAAGATCCAAACAAACCAGATGAATACGTTTGTGATAAATAATTTGTTAACTAAATAATTTGTTAACTAAATAATAATTCCTGTTTTATTTTTTTTATTATCATATAATTATAATAAGAAATGGTTTCTTTTCGAGTTATTGTTGATAGATTACGATCAAAATTTTTATTACGGAAATTCTTAAAAAGTTTAAGTGAATCAACATTTATTGATGATCTTAATGATATTGTAAATACTGATTATTCATTATTTTGTTCAGAGGATAAAATTTTAATAAAAAAATTTGATATGATTCAAGAATATATTTGTAAAAAAAGTATTATACTAGAAGTTGATAATATATTAAATAATTATTATAGATGGTATAAATATGATCAAACAAGTATGTTTAGATTAACTTCAAAACATTTATTATCAGCATGGATGATAAATTATTGTCCTACTATTATATTAGGAAATCTTGATTCTAATGAAAAATATTATCTTAATGTTTATGCTGAAAAATTAATAATGATATTAACAAATATGACAAATATAATAAATATAAATAATACAAATTTAACAGAATTGAATAAAACAATATTACATTATACTGATTGTATCAATATTTTTCTTGAAAAAGATAAAATAGATAAAATAAATCATTATACCGCTGAATGGATATCTCTTGATAAATCATATGATATGATTTCAAACTCAAAAAAATATGATATAATACAAAAAGAATTAATATTAATTAATATCAATAAAGATAAAGAATTAATAGAAAAACATATTAAAATATTTATGAAAAATTTTGATTTTGATAGATTAAAAAAAATTATTGATATTAGTAAAAATATATCTAAAAAAATAATAGAAAATTATAAAGATATTATATATAAAGATATTAAAGATCAACATTATGAAATTAGTTCAAAATTATTAACTGAAATAAAAAAATTTATATTGTTGTTTAATAGAAAGAATGATCTTAATAAAAATGAAATATATGAAAAGATAGATATTGATTACTTTATACATTTATTAAAAAATAATGTTATTAAATTAGATGATATTAAACAATTTGGAGATTATATTATTAAAAAAATCTGCGAGATTGGTAGTATAAGTTGTGAAGAAGAAAATATGATTAAATGGAATGAAATAATAAATATATATGATACAGAATATTCAAATTTTATATATTTGATTTCTGATATGATGATATTTGCATTACAACTAATTGAAATAATAAAAAATGAATTACTTGATTACGAATTTCTTATAAAAACTATATTACAAAATCAAAATTAAAAAATTAATAATATTATTCGTTATATGCCATATATTCTGGATAAGAATTTTCTTCGTATCTAGTATAATTATGTGATTTATAATTATCTAAACTATTAAAGACATCAACATAATCTCTATGATTTTCACATTGTGCAGTTATTTTTGATGGATGATTATAATCAATTAATTGTAATTCTTGTCTGTCATTTTGATCAAGTTCCCTTTGTACTTGTTCTATATTTATAGGCTCTTTTTCAGATTCTTTTTGTTTCTTTTTATTTTTTTTACGACGTTTTTTATCTTCTTTTTCTAATTCATTTTTTATATTATCTATTTCATCTGAATCAAAATATGTTTCAGTACTTGCTGATATTAAATTCTCATGATTTGATATAAATACATAATCAAGTATAATATAATAAACCATAATAACCAATGTATTTGCTAATAATATTTCTCCTTTCATTATACTTTGATATCTGAGAAATAAATAAACTATCACAAAAAATGTTATATATTTTATAAGAGGATGATATTTGTATTCCATATAATATTATTATATATAATTTTTATGATAATAAAATAATTAACTAAATTAATAAAGTAATTTAACTATAAAAATGTTTTACGCTATCGGGTATATCTTCTGTTTTCTTTTTATTTGATATAAATTTATCATATGCATTATTTATATCTTCTTTAATTAATATTTTTTTATATGAATTTTTCTTTCCAATAACTCTACTTGAATAAACCATCTTACAATTCATAACTAATGTTTCTATATCACCTCCAAAATGTTTGAAATTATTTTTATTAACCTTGAAAAAATCATTTAGATATTCATTTGTAATATCTTTGTTTAATCTCCAGTCTATTTTTTTTATCTTACTTATAAATATTTCAGTTAATTCTTTTTCATTATATCCTTCTATTTGAAATCTAAATGGAAATCGACGTCGTAATCCCTCATTAATTGAAAAAAATGTTTTGTCTAACTGATCTGAATAACCAGCTATTATTACGATTAATTTTTTCTTCTTTTCAGTTAAATTTTGATTTATCGTATCTATACATTCTTTAGAAAATGAATCTCTATTATCGTTATCTCCTAGTGAATATGCCTCGTCAATAAATAATACACCACCCTCTGCTTCATCAATAACTTCTTGTGTCTTGTGAGCAGTATGTCCTAAATATTTTCCGATTAAATCGGTACGGCGTACTCGTTTAAATCGTTTAGAAGGTATAATTTCTAATGCACTAAATATATGTGCAAGTATACGTCCGAGTTTTGTTTTACCAACACCAGGTGGTCCTTCTATTGATGTATGAAGCATATCTGAATTATTTTTTTCAAATCCTTGTATATAATATAATATCATATCTAAAACTTCTTTTTTTATTTTTTCCATACCTATAATCTTTTTTAATTTACCTAATGGTTCAATTAGGTTAACTATTTTTTTTATATCAATAGTATATTTTTTTCCATTATATTCATAAAAATATTTTGTTAATGTATTTAAATTATTTGTTTCTTTGTTATTATTTTCTATATTATTAGTCTCTATATCAATATTTGAATTTGTATTTATATTTTTAATATTAAATTTAGGGGTTATTGTTAAATCAAATATTCTTGGTATTTTAGATATTTTTGTTTTCTTTTTTGGTTTTTCTTCTTCATTATCATCTTTATTATCATCTTTATCATCTTTATTATCATTTTTATTATCATTTTTATTATCATTTTTATTATCATCTTTATTATCATTTTTATTATCATTTTTATTATCATCTTTTTTTTCTATATTTTTAGATTTAAACATATCTGAAAAAACTTTTTTACAAATATCATCAACTATTTTATCAGTAGTTTCCATTTCATCTGAGTTTTTAATTTCAGAATTATTTTCTTTAAAAATTTGTCGGTATTTTAATCCTATATTAATTAAATCATCAATGTTATTAATTTTCATGTCTATTTCAATTATATCATTGTCTTCATTATTTTCATTGTTTTCATTATCAGAAATACTTTCATATATATCAACGTTCTCATTATATTCATCTTCACTATCAATTAATTCATTTGTCTTTGCTTTTTCATTCATATTATTCATATTATTCATTCCACCAAGCATATTTAATAGAGGAAATATTGGTGGCATACCTTGCATATTATTTCCACCAATTTGTATTATTTTTGTTTCTATCTCTGGTTCTGAATCTTGATCATTAGATTTGTTTGTAGAATTATGTGTAGATTTATTTAATTTATCTATTTTTTTATATGCATTATTTATTCGTGAATTAAAATTATTAAATTGTTTATTACAATTAGATTTTATTTCAGATATATCTGATTTTAATTTATTTATTTCTATGATACTAGTATCAATATAATGATTTGCAATATTTATATCTGTTCTATTATGATAATTTAGTACTTTTAACTGTAATAAATCCTGTATCATCATATCTATATTGGCATAGCCATCATTATATTGTTGATTATGTGGATTAAATTGTGGATTAAATTGTGGATTATATTGAGGATTGAATTGTGGATTAAATTGTGGATTGAATTGTTGATTATATTGAGGATTGAATTGTTGATTATATTGAGGATTGAATTGTGGATTATATTGAGGATTAAATTGTGGATTATATTGAGGATTAAATTGTGGATTATATTGAGGATTAAATTGTGGATTATATTGTGGATTTGGTTGTATTGATTTTATTGGTTGTATTGGTTGTATTGGTTGTGATACATTATTTTTAGAATTATCATCCATTATTATAATTAATATAAATATAACTTTATATTATTATTTAAAATACTTTATTTTCAATTTTTATTTATTTAAGTAACTTAACTATTTAACATAATTAAATATGTTATATGCCAGATAGTAATATGCTTGACCTGTTAGATTCAAACTGTGGTGTTGAATCTAATACAAAAAATTATTATTTATATCAAAATTCACAGTTAATTAAAAAAACTGAATCATTAGAATATGCATTTTTTTGGATATTAAATAATTTTATTAATACTCCAAATAATAATTTACAAATAAATATTACAAATTCTTATTTTGATGATTATGCATTTGAAACTATAAAAATTTTAAATAATAAACTAGTAAAATTTAATAATCTAATTGATAAAACCGATAATAAAAATGAAACAGATATAATTACAACTTATTCACCATATGATTTAGATTATTTTAATAAACTAGAACTATCTCTATTATATCAAAAAATATATAATAAAAAAACTAAAATACAAACACCATCACATGTATCTGCACCATTACCTGCATCATTACCTGCATCATTACCTGCACAAACACAAGCACAAAATATAATATTAGAAAATAATATTAAATCTGATGAAATTAAAAAAATGATATCAGTATTAGAAAAAGAAAAATCTGATGTAGAAAAAAATATTAAAAAGAGAGAAGATGAATGGATGGATAATGATTGTAATATTAAATTTGAAAAAATGCAAATACGTAAGAGAGAAGAAAGATTAAAAGAAAAATACAATATATTTTTGAATGATATAAATATTTATAATAAACTCGGATCAGAAACAAATTTTTCAGAAGATTTTATACCCCATTTATTCTGTGCAAAATATTATATATTAAAATATCTTTTTGCAAATAAATATTTTGATAATGAAGACATAAAAAATCCATCTGATGAATTATTTACTTTATATCGTTTTTTATATGTATATCTTAATAAATCAAATGACAACAATGATGAAGATACAAAAAATACGATAGATGATGATCTTGAACGAAAGAAAAAAAATGACAAACATCACGAAGATAATGATTTTAATGATATGGATAGTGTATATAATTATATATATAATGATATATTTACAGATTTCATTGATTTTTTACCAGATGATAAAGAAATTATTACAGACAAACAAATTATGAAAAATATAAATATAAAAGGCGATAATGATATGTTTAAAGAAAATACTGGTTACGAATCCGAGACCGGAACTGAATTAGAAACAGAATCAGAAACAGAATCAGAATCAGAATCAGAATCAGAAACAGAATCTATTAATTCTGAATATATTGAAACAGAATTAATTAATGAATTTAAAAAATCAATAGATAAATATATAATCCTAAAAAAAGAAAATGAAAATCCATCAAGTGATTTTGTTAATAAATATAATATAATAAAATATTTATTTAAAAATGGTCATCTAGAACCAACTGATATAGATGAAAGTATTGATGATTGTGTATATCTATATGAATTATTAAATGATTATATAAATAAAAAAGATATACCTGCTGAAATTATAAAAGCCTTTGATGAAGATATCAAAGAATTTACAAATTTTATAAATTTTATAAATCAATAAAAAAAGACACCGATGCAAAAGGTATTACGCTGTTTTCACAACCGTCTTCACAACCTTCTTTCCCATAAGAGCTGCAAGCGGGTTGCTCTTGATGGGAACAGGCGCAGCAGCGACAGGCGCAGCGACAGGCGCAGCGACAGGCGCAGCGACAGGTGCAGCGACAGGTGCAGCGACAGGTGTAGCGACAGGTGCAGCGACAGGTGCAGTAACGGGTGCAGTGCGCACAATCATCGTGACACTCTCGGAGAACTTGCTCGCGTGACGCTCTCGATAGACAGTGGCAAACTCTTCTGCCAGAGCTGCACCATTGGATCCGCGAATAATCTCTTTGAGATAAGCGACCTTGTCGTAAAGGCTTTTCCCATCCTTGCGATTTTTGCCAAATGTTTCTGCTGCCTCGAGGCGCTTTTTCAAGTTATGTTGTCGTGTCTCCAACTTCTCTGCATCGCAGATCATGTGCTGAGCCTTCTCTGGCTGGAGATCGAAGTCGATCTTCTCAATAGTAGCCATCATCTCGTTCAATGCTTTTGTAACACCGAACAGGTCAGCCTTGATGTCGGGGATTTTCTCTATTTGTTCATTCTCTCGCAGGAAATTCACTGCCTTTGACAAAAACAGAGGCAACTGTCCAAATTGCGCGTCCGGTTTGAACTTGCTACGAGAAGCGTTCGCACCTAGACCGGTAAGATGGGAATTGATGCAGGACATCTTGTTGCAGAGAACGTCGTACACGTCTGCGACGATTTCGCGATAAGGTCGCTCAACGGTGACGCGAATGCGCTTGGTGGTTTCATTGGAGTTTTGCTTGTCATCACAAACCGGTTCAGACGATGGAGGGACGAAAAAAGCGGTGTTTGTCAAAATGTCCGTTTCATCTGGCTCCTCGTCATCAGAAAACCACCAACTTATGTTAAGTGTGTTCGTCTCACTTGTGACAGTGAGGGCATCGTCAAAGACGACGGTATTGTCGGAGGCGGCGGGGCCATCGACAGTAGAAAGAAAAGAAATTGGTTCAGACATAGTCAGAATAATAAAATACTTTTTGAATGAGGATATTAAGATGTTTAATATTTCAATTTTTTTGAAAGAAGAAATTAAGATAATTTCCTCTTAGAAGAAAAATTATTGAGTCTAAATGATGTTATTTAACTAAAATATTATTATATAATATATATAACTATATGAATAAAGATGCTTATACAAATAGACAAAAACATCGTGTAAAAAATTTAGATCAATTTTTACAAAATTTTAAGGAACTTGATATACCATCATATATCATTAAAAAAATAAACAAATTATATCCTGATACACTTAAATATGATTTTTTACGAACTGAAGAGATTGAGAAAGGCATAATGGTACGTCTTGTTGATTTAGATTTAGGTAAAATATATATGCCAAGTATCATTGTAAATATAAAAAGTACATCTTCTCGTGACATAGGTATAATCGTATTATTTAATCCTGCATTAAAAATATATTGGTCTGTTAATCCAGATAAATATTATATATTTAAGATATATAAAAATTTAAATCGAAATATTAAAGTTATTAAAGAATATACTGATAAATATTCTTCATTAGAAGATGAAGAATCTTAAAAAGATATTTATATTTATTATATAAGATGAATGAAAGTACAACAAAAATTATTAAACTGTCACAAACAAATAAAACAAATAAGCAAAATAAGCAAAATAAGCCTTATAAAGAATCTAAAGATAATTTAAATCATGTAAAACCAATTGATATTTCTAACAAAATTTCTAACAAAACAAATAATAATAAAAACGATTCAGTAAAAAGATCATCTGACCCTAATAATATTAATAATGTATCATCTAATAAAAAATTAAATTTAAGAATAACAGAAACAGAATACGAACGTCCTTTAATAACACATACTGAAAAATTATCCAAACAACAAATACAAAAGTTATTAGAAGATTATGAACAAATTAATAACATTAATGAATTATCAAAAGTTCCAATTGGTACTCATTTAAGATATTTTGATAAAAGAGATAATGAATTAAAATTCAGAACAGGGGGAATATTAATTGTAAATACTGGTCTACCAGATTATGTCATTTTGAGCAGTGGTCATATAAAATGGTCGGTCCAGACAGATACATCTATATTTTTTAGACGTATAACTCTTAAAGAATATAAAGAAGAAGTAGAAAAAACTTTACTTGATAAAGAAGCAACAATAAAAGGACTACATATGACTATGAAAGATAATAGTATTATTATTAATAAACTTAAAAATAAAATAAAATATTATGAATCTCTACTTAAAAAAAATAAAATAGATTATGATAAAGACATTTAACTTATTTTGATAAATATATTTAAGTGATTTAAGATTTCACTGAGATATATTTATATAATATGTCATCTAATTCTAATAATTCTAATAGTTCAAGTAATTCAAGTAATTCAGATGAATCAGAAGATATTAATTGGCAAACTCAAATAATAAATAATCAATATATAATTTTAAATAAACTTGGGTCTGGTTCATATTGTAGTGTATGGAATGTATATGATATAATAAATAAAAGATATATTGCATTTAAAATATATAATACAGAAGATACAGATGATGCTATAGAAGAAAAAAAAATAATGGATAACTTACGTACACTTAAAATTCAAGATATAGTATTATATGAAAAAAGTTTTACTTATCAATATAATAATGAAGAATATATTATAGATATTATGCCGCAATATGGTTATTCATTAAATGATGTTAAAAAATTATTTAGGGATAACATATATTTACCAGAAAATCAAAATATATTTAATAGATATATTGAATTTATAAATAAAACAAAAAATAAATTAGAAAATATATTGAATATTATGCATTCTTATAATATAGCTCATACTGATATTAAACCAGAAAATATATTAATAGATATACCAAGACTTGATACAATAATATTGATTGAACAAATTAAAAATTTGCACAATAATATTAAAAAAAAATTTAATAATAAAAAAATAATAAATATTTTGAAACAAAAATGTGAAGAATTTTTAGATAAATTATCTATCACACAAAATGATATATGTAATTATTTAAATGAATTTAATTTTAGTATTAAATTATGTGATATGGGTACAACTATGACATTTAATTCAACTGAAATTTATAAAAAACATACTTCATATTATAAATCTCCTCATATCATATTAAAGTATCCATTAGATAAAAAATATGATTTTTGGTCATTGGGATGTACATTATACGAATTAATAACTTCGACAGTATTATTTGATCCATTTGAAGAAAATTTAATAGAAAAATACGATGATATCGAAGATTTTAATCTTGTATTCTTAATAATATCTACAATTGGTATGCCACCATTAGATATTATAAACAAATCAAAAATGGCTGATATGTATTTTTCGTTTGATAAAAAAACAATACGGTTCTATAATAAATTAATACATATACCATATATCCAAAATATATTAAGTTTAACAAATGAATCTAATAAAAAAGATATATATGAATTGCTATTATTTATTACACAACATATTAACTATTGAAATCTATTTTATCAAAGTGTATCCTTTATTCAACAGATAAAATTATAAAAAAATAAAGATATTTAACCTTTCAGAGCCTAAAAGTACTTTTTTGACCCTGAAAAAATAAATATTTATTTTTAGAGATTGGAGTAACCAAAGATTACTCACAACCTTTTGGTTAATTAAATGATAAACAAATTAAACCAGGTAATCGGAAGACCAACTGGCATTATTATATGTGCCGGTATTTGGTCGGTAGCTTGCAGTAGAATAACCGCCACCATAACCACTACCATAACCTTGGCTGGTGTTGCACAGCGCAGTATAATACGCCGATTGATATGTAAATGACGATGACGTTTGCACATGTTGGCCATATTGTCGCATGGCAATCATTTGCATGTCGTTTTTCATCATTTTCATAAAAGCAGAAGGTTCGTTTCTAAAAGACATTGATAGTACTAACAAAAAATGTTATAATGAGTATATCAAAGAGTTTAGATTTTCAATTTTTTTAGAAGAAAAATTATTGAATATGCTTTAGCATGTGAATCAATTTTTTTAGAAGAAAAATTATTGAATATGCTTTAGCATGTGAATCAATTTTTTTATAATATAATATAATATATTATAATATATTATAATATGTCCGCTATCAAGATAACTGATTTATTTGGTATAAATATATTGACCAATAGAGATATTAATAAAGATTATATAATAATACATTTTTCCAATGATAATATAGATGATTTATTAATACCTATAAATCAATATAATGGTATTTATATATATAAATTAAATAAAAATAGTAATTATTTTAATAAATTACATTCAAAAAATATATTCAATATAAATGATTATAATGAATTAGGTAATTATTTAATATATGATAAAAATAATATACAAATATTATTAGTTAAAAATAATATAGGTACAACAAATACTTATAAATTATTAGATGTTGTTGGTAATCTATATGTATGGAAACCAATCTATAAATATACTAATCATATAAATTTTGGTGTAGTTGTTACTACTGATAAACAAGCTCCAACGGAAACAATAGGTACAATCAATACAGATTATATTAAATTAAATTCTCCAATTAGTATTAATAATGATTCATTATTTGAAAATGAATATTCTGTTCTTGGTTCAATTAGAGATAATAAAAAAAAATTATTATCAATAAAAATATTAAATGATAAAAAAACAGAAAAAATAGAACATTTTGATAATATTGATAATATTGATAATATTGATTCAGAGTATAATAATTATAGTATAGATGATGACATGGAAAATAATCATCAAAGTTTAAATACATATAAAGGTAAAAGACTTGTACTTGTAGAATCTGATAACCCGTGGTATGTTAATAAAGAAAATGTAATAGAATTAAAATATATCAATAATCAAAATTATTTTGGTATTAGACAAAAATATCCCCTAGGATCTGCATTTAAATCAAATACAGTATATAATACTACTAGTCCAAATTTAGGATATGGATATTCATATGCTGATAGAAAAAATACAATTGTCGAAAATTTTTCTGAAAATACAGAAGATAATTCAAATAACAATGCAAATTATATTATAGTAATAATGATCATTATTATTATTTTATTACTTGCTTATAATTATTATAAAAAAAATAATAATAGTAAAATAACTTACTAAATTAAAAATATAATATAATATAATATTATGGAATACAATATACTCTATAATATTAATAAAAAAAATTTAGATTTTGTTGACCCTAATGATATTTTTGATAATATATATTTTTTAGAATATAAAGTCCCAACATTATCAGAACTAGAAAATATTAAACATAATGAAAAATTTAAAAAATATAAATTAGATAATACTTTTATTGAAAATATAAAAATATATATATCAAGAATTAATTATAAAATACCATTATATGATGTTTATACAAATAATATTTATTTAATTAATAGAGAAAATCTTTTTTTACGTGTTAATTTAAATCATTATAGATTTCCAAATAAAAATGTAATACAAGAATTAAAAAATGAATATGATAAAATAAAAAATATAAAAACAGATGATATTCTAGAAAATAGAAAAGTAAGAAAATATGAATTAATGTTTGAGTTTTTTGATAATTTTAATATTGATATTTTAGAAGATACATTTTATAGAACAATTTATAAACATTCAGATGAACTTGGTAAAAATATTATATTTTGTAAAAGACCATCATTTAATAAATATATACATAATTCAAAACCATATTATTCATCAATCGAAATTATTAATATGGTATTAAATATGGGTATTACGGTAGATATTAAAGATAAAAATTTAGATATTGATAAATTATGTGAAATAGTTCGTAAGAATGATATTAGTTATAAAATTATTGAATCACATCAAAAATATATTATCGATAATGATATGATGGGTTTAATACAATATTATTCTGTTCAAGGTAGTTATTTTATTAATCAATATCTTCGTAATTTAGTAAATTATAATTATAATAATTCTTTTTTAGATAATATTATATTTCCCTTATGGAAATTATGTATGGAATCCCCAGCATTTGATAAAGATTATATTGTGTATAGATTTGTTAGTAATGATTATTATTTAGATAGTTTGAATATTGGTGATATATTTTACGACGATGGATTTATGAGTACTACGAGAGATCCATTTTATAAATCTGAAGATTATCAATTTGGTTTTATTTTAATTAAAATAAAAATACCAAAGGGACAAAAAGGTACAGGACTATCTGTAGAAAATATTTCACATTTTCCTCAAGAACAAGAAATATTATTTGCACCAAAAACAAAATTTAAATTAATATCAAGAGATTCAGATATTGTATATTATCATACTGATCTAAATATCACAACAAATGTTAAAACTAGATATGAATTTGAATGGATTGGTATAGAAAAACCACATATAGATAAAAAATCTTACACTGGCAATACAAATGAAATAAATTTTTTAGAATTATCTCCTATTGTATCTGATAATATTTATTATAAAATAGATAAATTTATTGAAATTAATGCTGATGATTTAAATCAAATATATTGTAAAATTGGTAATAAAAAATTCTTAACAACAATTGAAAAATATAATAGTATCGGTGCATATAAAAATTTTTATGCAATGGAAACAAATAATGGATTTTCATTATATTCAATTTATAATAATTATTTATTATTCTTTATCGAAATAGGATTAAATAATGATAAACCTGAAATTCATGTTAATTATTATGTAAAATATAATACGTTAAATAAAGAAGAAATCTATTCACAAAAAGATTTTATAGACTTTATATCGTCTATAGGATATTATTTTGGAATAGATAAAGTATTTATTTATCCAGAATATAAACCATGTATTTCAATGAAAAAAAATAAAACAGAATTAACTGGTAATTATTGTATTGATTTTTATAATTATCTTAAAAATAATGAAAAAAGATTTTTTATGAAAGACTTAAATATTATTGAACTAAAACCTCTTTTTGATTATTATGATTTAGATCTATTAAAGGAATTAGAAATTGAAAAATTATTTACAAAAGTTGATGATGAATTATATCAATTATATGTTAAATTTTATAAAATAAATTTTCCAGATAATAAAGTATCAGACTATTTAGTTTGGATTATAGAAAATAAATGTTATTTGACAGAAAAATATATACAAAAATTAGAAAAAATTTATAAAAATAATAATCCATTTAAAAAAGATGTTTACATTCTAAATTGTATGAACTATTTATATAATAAAAAAATAACAAATACTTATGGGTCAACTGATATATTTATTAAAGAAAGAAAACAATATCAATTACCAACTAATGAATATAGAAATGTTAGAAGAACTTAATCATTCATAATCTTAATCATTTATTTCTGTATTATCATCTTCATCGATATTCATATTTAGTTGTAATCCAAATATATAATCATTCTTATTTTTAGATTCAACCTTAAAATCGTGTTCAGTAAGTAATCTGATAAAGCGAGCTCTATTCAATCCCTTTTTACCATAATATTTATCAAAGAATTCTTGATATGAATCAAATAACAAATCAAGTTTGGTACGTTTCTTAGGATCAATCCGTTCAGTACAACTATTAAGATATCTGGCAAACTCGTCATTATCTTCCATATAACGTGTAGTATCTTCAGTAACTTCATCTGGTTCGCATAAACCTTCTTTAACATATTGCGGAAAATATTCATGAATTAATAGATACATGAAGTTTTGTTTCCATTCTAATTTCTTAATTGCTTCTTCAAGAGTTGGATCTTTTAACGCATGTCTATGATTTGTTGGGTCTAATTCTTTTGGATCTTTGAACATCATTTCCCATCTTACACAACGAATACGACGTTTAACACCACCATCAACCTTTAAATCGGGCAATTTATTTGTGCATAATAAATATTTTGCTTGAGGTTTAAAATACATCTGTTTCTCAAATAATCCACGTGCAGGCATAGTATCATTACCACACAATTCTTTTAATTTACTTACTTGAATTGTTTCATTATCTTCTGTTTCTTGAAATGTAATTACACGTACACCAACTTTATCTGCTAAATCAGGTGAAGCTGCACTAGAATCATTACGTTTTTTAGTTAGATATGCTGAACTCATTGATGACCAGTAATTACCAAAAGCATTTTGAATCATACTGATTGTAACGGATTTACCATTACCACCTTTACCTACCCAAAAAGGAAATTGTTGTTCTTTTGATACACCATCCAAACAACTGGCAATAAATCTTAACACATATGTTCTAACTTTTTCTTTTGGAATACAAGATTCAAAGAATTTTTTGATACGTTTTTGATAATCTATATCATATTTTGTAAGTTTCTTTTTATCCAAGAAATCATAACCTGTAGATTTTGAAATATAATCTTCTGGTGCTCCTTGTCTAAAACGAAAGTTTGTTAAATCATATATACCATTCTCAAATCCAAGATAATGTGGATTTGAATCTAATTTTTCTTTAAAAGCTGAATCATGGAATATACGACAACAAGCTGTCATAATATTATTTACAAATGATACGTTATTTAGATTATCTAATACTTTTGACATCTTTGCATAATGATCTGTTCTTATATTCATTTTTTTATTGATTTCTTCATCCATTACACAATGATTTTTTTCCATTTTATTTATAAATCTATTATCATTTAATGCTTCTCTCAATATACTTAGAAATGGACCAGTCATTAACATCCATAATCCTTTACCTTCATCAGATGATATCCACCGATGATTTTTAAATTCATACCACTCTTTTTTCTTAATATCTGTACATACAAACATATGTCCATATAATATATGTAAATATTCTGCAATCTGTACGTGAGTACCTGTACATACTTTTTCAAGAATGTTTTGACTATATGAGTTTAATGCTTCAATATATTTTTTTTCATCATCTTGTCGTGCCCACATACGTAATGAACCAAGACCGTATCCTTCGTCTCTTGCTTCCTTCCATAATTTAAGGCATCCATCTTTATCATATTTAGATCCAGCTTTTCGTGAAAAAGTAATCCATGTATCTAAAAGTTCAGTAGGACATATATTATGTAATGCCCAACCAACCTTGCTCCACATATCATAATTAATTGCACGTTCATTTTTAAATACTTTACATAATTCTTTTGCTATAGCTATTTCTTTTTTTTGTTGAAGTGGATCTACACGTTTGCGATTACGTTCTCTAATTATTTTGTCATCCGAATCTTCTTCTACAACTGTTTCATTATCTGAATCTGCATCAATATTATTATTTTTCTTTCGTTTTTTTCCATTTGAATCATGATTATTTCTATAATTTTCATCAATATATTCTTCTATTGTTTCTGTTATTGGTTTAATAGTATCATCTTCTTCATTTTCATGTGTTCTCATGAAAGTATTATCTAAAATTTCATTTATATCCATAATTTCTCCATTATAATCAGTTTCATCATAATAATCGGGTAATATTTTTTTATATGATGCATTATATACTTGCGTAAGTTGATATGGTTTTCTACCACCTTTTGCAGAACCATACATTAATACACCATTATCAATAATAACACATTTATCAAAAATCTCTTCAAGTGAATTATTATGTTTAATATTAAAATCATCCACATAATTATTTACTTTTAATACTTCCATAAATCTATCATAAATATAATATCTCGATTTAACATCTAATATTAATTCTGGATACATTATATGAAATCCATCTTTATAATCATTTTTATCTTCAGTTGGTTCATCTTTTTCAAATACATATGCTGTAAGTACTGATGGATTTTCTATCATAAAATTTTTTTTAATAATATAATTTGTTCTTTTTATTGTTTCTATTATAAAATCATCATCATATACTCTATCTGGAGAATTGGAATGTATATCAACATCCAAATAATATGGAGCTATTCCTGGAGATCTTTCTACTAATGATAATTTTATGTCATTATCCATAAATAGTTTTTTCTTTGCCATATTTTTATAATGTCTACAGAATTCAGGATAATCATCTTTAGATATATGCCATGAACCACCATAACATCCATTTCCACCAATCGATGTATGTGTTGGAGTTTCATCTTCTTTTCTCTTATGATTTGACATAAAACGTCTAAAATTATTTTTTATTATGGTATTACAAGATATACAGGTTCTACATGCTTTTGATACACATTCGCAAAATTTATTATCACCTTCACAATTACACTCATAAGATTTATTTTTTTCCTGCATAATTTAATATATTAATATATTCTTAAAATATATATTTTATATATTAAAATAAATTAAAATCAATTTTTTAGGAGATATGGATACAAATTATCTGCATTACTGCCATTTATTATATCATTTTATTGGCTATAAAAGATAATAAAAAGTATTATATATTAGTTAACTAAAAGGATATAAAAAAATGAATTTTAATATAATTAGTTAACTAATATATTATACTATTATAGTATTATATATGCAATACTGTCCTAAATGCGATAATATTATGGATATCGGACGATCTATTCCAAAAGTTATAATAGATATCGAACCATCATCATTAAGTATAACTGGAACTGCAAATACTGCAAATACTGAAAAATCTATAATTAGAGATGATGAAAATATAGTTAGAATTATTAATATGTTAAAAAATAATATTGACGTATCAACTGAGAAAGTGAATTGGACTGATTTGATGACCCATAAAGAATTTACTAGTATAAAAGAAAAAGAAAGAAAAGAATATATAAAAACTATTAAAGGTATTGAAGATGAATCATTAAATGCATATTTAATTTGTAAAAATTGTACTTATTCTGAAAAGATTACAAAAAGAATGATGGTTTTAAGTAAGATGAGTTCCTCTCGTAATAGTAATTTTGATGATTTTTCAAAATATAAATATATGAAATATGATAAAACTTTACCACATACCAGAGATTATGTTTGTAAAAATAAATCATGTAAATCACATACAGATGTTAAATCAAAAGATGTTAAATGGTTTCGACCAAATCGTGATTCATATGTTACATATTATATATGTTGTTCATGTGATACTATATGGAACATTGCATAAAAAAATTGATTTTAACTTTATTTATCAAATAAAATTAAAATATAATCATATTATATATAATGTATCTCGAGACAACTAATATTGGTAAAACCGACTCAGGTTTTATTGAATCATCTGATATATTAATTAATAATATACAAACTAAATTTGAAAATGAAATAAATAAAAAGCAAAAAATGCGTTGTAATATGTGTAATATTAAAGTAAATATTACTAATAGTATTACTTGTAAATGTGAACAACTTTTATGTTATAAACATAGATATCATAATGAACACAATTGTACTTTTGATCATAAAACTGCTGATAGAGAACAACTTGCTAAAATAAATCAAAAAGTAGAAAAAAGTAAAATAGATAAAATATAATTTAGTTATAATTTATTTATAATTTAGTTAATCATTATTGTAGTTCATTTATTTTCCATTTTTCTATACGACCATCTGGTAATTCACGTAATATCATTAACGGTATTACTTTATTTTCTATTTCAAGTCGTGCAATAGATTTTGGATCTAATTTATCTACATTTTTTATCATCGGTTTTGCTCCCATGGAAATTTGTTTTGCTCTTTCTCCAAGTAATCTTACTCTTTCGAATTCATAAAGATATGATTTTGTAATTCTATCTTCTGATTTAACATATTTCGTGTCATTTGTTATTGGTTCTTCATCTTCAAATGTATCTTCTACTACTGCATCTAATTCAATATCTACTATTTTCTTTTTTTTAGTAATTTTATATACACATTCATCATCTCCTCCTTGTGCTTCTTCCTCGTCATCGCCTTTATCTTTTTCTTCTGCTTCTTCAACTTCTTCGACTTCTTCTTCATCTTCAATTTCTTCTTCATTTTCATCTTCAATTTCATCCTCATCAATCTCTTCTTCTTCATTTGAATCAAAATCTTTTTTATCTATTTTGTCAGGATTATCTTTAACTTCTAATCCTTTTCCTATAATCTTCTTTTTATCATCTTTTTTTTGAGGTGATACTTTTTCTTCAACTATTTTAACAGTTTTGTTAATTGATTTCGGTGCCATATATAATACTATTATATAATATAGTTAACTAATTTAGTAAATTATATTTTAATTATATTATAATTCAATTTTTATATTTATCTTTTGATTACTTTTCGTTTCTTAAATAAATAAAACTTAATCTTTCTTCTTAATAGGACGTTATCAAAAAATTTTTTTAATTTTTACGTCTAAATTTATTCTTCTTACCTTCTTCAACAATATTCTTTACTTTATCCATTGTTAAATCTTTTATCTCTGTATCTTGTGGTAGTTTAATATTTAATGGTTTATTTGTCTTTTTTGATTTATCGGTTATTTTAAAATATTTACCATATTGGCCATCTAATAATATATATTCTACTTTTCCATCTTTACCTTCCCACAAATAATTAGTCTTTTTCTCTTCTATTAATTCTTTTATCTTGTCGACTGTTATTTCTGTTTCATCTGTAATCTTTGATAAGTTAACAGTTTTATCACCATATTTTGCATAAAATCCAAACTTACCTTTATACAGCTTTGTAATTTTATTATCTATTTTACCTAATACTTTTGGATAGGATAATATTTGTAATGCATCTTGTAATGATACTGACTCTATTGTAAGCGGTTCTTTTAATGGTGCTATATTTATTTCTTTTCCATTTTGATTTTCCATAAATATAACTGGTCCATATCGTCTAACTGTTGCTATAATTTTATTACCTTCTGAATCTATTCCAATTTCTCTTTTATCTTTATCTACATATTTTATCTTTTCTTTTGATAATTTTTCTATAATTGGATGGAAATCTTCATAATAAAATTCTTTTAATAATTTTATCATTTCTAATTTACCCTCAGCAATTGTATCTAATTTTTCCTCCATTGTTGATGTAAATTGATAATCCATAATATCTGGAAAATATTGTGTTAAAAAATCACATACTATGGTTCCTATAGCAGTTGGACATAATTTACCTGAATCTTTTCCTATATTTATTTCATCTATTTTCTCTTCTATCTTTTTATCAGATGAATTCCAGTCTAATTTTAATATATTTTTTGTTATACCTTCATTATCTTTTTTCAGAACATATCCTCTTTCTTGTATTTTTGTAATAATAGTAGCATATGTTGATGGTCTGCCTATATTTAATTTTTTAGGATCTAATTTATTTACAAGAGATGCCTCATTATATCTAGGAGGAGGAGTTTTATATGTTTGTATCATATTAAGATTATTTAATTTTAATTTTTCATTTAATTCATATGTTTTTGTAGAAATCTTTTCTTCTGATTGTTCATCATTTTCTGAAATATTTTGTATATTATATACTTTTAAGAATCCTTCAAATAATATTGTACTTATATCTGATTGAAAAAAATAATCTTTTGTCTTCGATATCGATATTTGTGTTGTTGATACATTTAGTTTTGCTGGAGTCATTTGTGAACTTACTGCGCGTTTCCAAATTAAAGTATATAATCTCGATTCGTCACTTCCAATCTTTCCATTTTGTGATATTCCGGTATTTTCTACATGTGTAGGGCGTATTGATTCGTGAGCTTCTTGTGTATTTTTTGTTTTTGCTTTATAATGTCTTTCATTATGAAAATTATTTCCATATATTGATTTAATATAATCACCGATACTTTTTATTGCTTCTGCTGATAAATTTATTGAATCTGTACGCATATATGTAATATGTCCAGCTTCATATAAATGTTGTGCTACAGACATTGTTCTCTGAATTGAGAAACCTAATTTACGCGATGCTTCTTGTTGTAATGTTGATGTTGTAAATGGAGGAGATGGATTTTTTATTTGTATTTTATCACCTTTACCTGAAATTTTATATTCTGATTCTATAAATTTTTTCATTAAATCACGTGCAGTTTTCTCTGATTTAATATTTGTTTTATATCCTTTTATTATTATTCCAGTTTGTTTCTCCTCCTTTATATTATCTAAATTATTATTTTCTTCATCTGATCCTAATTCTGTATCATCATCATTATCATCATCATTATCATCATTATTTGATGATTTTTTAATTTGAAATAATTGAGCATTAATATCTTTATTTAATAGTCCTTTAAATTTATAATCTGATTCAATATTATCTTTTAAAAATTTTTGTATTTCACGTTCTTTATCTAATATAATACGAACTACAACTGATTGTACACGACCAGCTGAAAGAGATTGTCCAATACTTTTCCATAATAATGGTGATATTTCAAAACCTACAATTCTATCAAGAATACGTCGTGATTTTTGAGCATCAACTAAATTAACATCTATTTTTCTTGGATTTGCTACTGCGTGTAATATTTCATCTTTTGTAATAGAATTAAATGTTATACGTTTAGCATCTTTTAATTCTAAAATATATGCAATGCTCCATGCAATCATTTCACCTTCTCTGTCTTCATCAGTAGCAATTAATATATCATCTACTGTTTTAGCAAGTTTTTTTAAATCTCGAATAACTGATTCTTTTCCAGATAATGTTTCATATGATGGAGTAAAATTATTACTGATATCTATTGACATACTTTTTGCTGCTAAATCTATTATATGACCAACTGATGCAGTGAAAATATAATCATCTCCTAATATATCTTGTATTTTTTTTATCTTACCAGGAGATTCTACTATTACAAGAGTCTTTCCATTCCCATCTAGTTTTTGAACAAATTTTGCAGATTTTGCAGATTTAGTAGGTTTAGTAGGTTTAGTAGGTTTAGTAGGTTTAGTAGTTTGATTAGATTTAGTAGATACTTTTTTTGGTGGCATTATTGTTGATATAGTTATATAATATAATATAGTTAACTTATTTAACTTTGTTATAATTTTCTTATATTAGTTTAAATTTCAATTTTTCTTTTTTTTGACTCTAACACATCTTTAAAAAATTGAAAAAAATATAATTTAATTAACAATAATTGATTTAAGTAAATTATATTATTATATTATATATGTCGTTAAATCCTGAACTAATTCCTATTAAAAAAGATGATGAAATTGTCCGAAAAATAATTCTTACCAACATAATAAAAATGTTTAATGCCAGGGGATATATCATCTCAAGTCTAAAAAAAAATCTAGATGAAATAAATAATAAAAAAAGTGACGATACATATAAAATTGTATTAGATAAAAAAATAAAGTCACAATATGATGACAAAACATATAGCGAAAAATTTGATGGTTCGCATATTATGATTAGAATTATACATCAAAAAGTACAAGGTATTGCAAAACTACCTCTAGTAAAAGATTTTTTAAATCAATATAAATATACACATAAATTATTTGTATTTGATTCTATATCAGAAAAAGTTAAAATGTCATTATCAATATTACCAAATACTGAAGTATTTAATGAAGTATTTTTAATGATTAATATCCTTGAACATATAGATTGTCCAAAATATGAAATTCTTACAGAAGAAGAGGGTAAAGAAGTATTAAACTCGTATATACTTAAAAAAAATGATCTACCAAAAATATTAACAACTGATCCAATCGTCGAATATTATAATCTAAAACGTGGAGATATAATACGTATTATAAGACCATCTGAACAAAGTGGATTTTCAATTGCATATCGTATTGTCGCAAAAGGTGCAAATTAATTTCTAATAATATTTTTTCTAATACCTAATTTTGTAAACTTTTTATCATCATTATTTATAAACGGTTTTACAACAACATTATCCACACCTATTTTATTTATATATGATGCTTCACTAAACATTCTATCAAATAATTTTTGTGATGTTTGAGTAAAACGTTGATTTTGTCCTTTCTTATCTACTCTATCATATAATTTATTAATATCTTCATTGCGCACTAATAAATCATCACTTTTTGTAGAATTATTATCTGATTCATTTGATTCATCTAATGTTTCAATTATTTTTGAAGATTTTTTTGTAAGAGATTTTAATTTAATTAAATCTTCATTTATTTCACCTATTTTATTATTATAATTTATATTTTTTTTCTGTTGTATAATTTTATTATTTATTATATTTTTTATTTTATCAACTTCATCTATTTTATTATTTTTTGTTTTTATATATAGTAATGATTTTAATTCATTTAATGTATAATCTTCATAGTTCTCATATAAATTATAATCTATTGTATCACACATATTTATTTTATTTATATCAAAATTCATATAATATTTAAAAAACATATTTTTTTTTGTTATTAATCGTATAAATATTCTTTAATATATTATATATGACACAAATAAATGGCCCTGTAAATATAATTAGGATAGAAGGATATATATATAATATAAAAAAAGTTATTTATTTATTTATGGATTATCATCATCCAATTAATGAGCAAACTTCTTGTGATAATGATACTGCAAAAGATATAGTAACATATTTAACTGACGAATTTAAAACATCATCTTTGCCGATAGATTTTTTTATGGAAACTTCTTTTAAAATTAAAGATATAATTCTTAAAAAAGAAGCACATAAGACAATATATATTGATAGAGTAAAAAAATTCTTTTTTGATAATATTATTATTAAAGATAAAAAAAATATCAGTTCAAGTCTTAATAAAAATGTAAGATTCCATTATGTCGATATAAGACATTATATTAAATTAAATTTTTTTAATATACTTGCAAAAATAGAAGAAAATATTAACAATGAAAATGAAAAAAATAAATTAATTGATATATTTAATGATAAATTAAATACTTTAATCCAATTTATTGATAACCCGTCTCCAGATATTATAAATGATGATGATTTAATTAATATGGTAAATAAATTAAAATTACGTTATACACATGCAGATTTAAAAATAAAAATAAAAGATTTATTAAATATTAATAAATATGCACTTATCAAATTATATAATCAAAATAAAATTATAACTTCTAGAGAAGATATTAGAAAATTAGAAGGACAAATATTAATAAATATATCATGGATCATGGATATATATTTTTTACGACGATTTATCGATAAAGATTATATACAAAATGTAATTAGTTATACAGGAAATGCTCATTCTATTCGTATATTAATATTTTTACTTAAAAATTATAATATGGAAATAACTCATTGTGTATATTCAACTCAATCTATAGATTATATTAATAAATATGTAAAATCAAAAAATATTGATATTGAAAAAAATTTATATGATGTTCTACAATTATTCTATAATACAGACTTAAAACAATGTTCGGATATAAGTGATTTTCCAGAACATCTATTCTAAATTTGTTAATTAATTTAAATTTGTTAATTAATTTAAATTTGTTAATTAATTTAAATTTGTTAATTAATTTAAATTTGTTAATTAATTTAAATTTGTATAATAAAATAATGTTGATAAATCACGTTTATTATAATATTTTCTTTTATTAAGATAAATTTCTTTTATCTTATTCATAAATTCTATTTTATTTTTTGTTTCTTTATATTTTTTAAAATAATATTTTTTATCATTTATAATATTAAATAATATTAATCTATCTATAAATTTATCAAATATATAATCAATTACATCTGGACCATATGTAAAATTATTAAATAATTCATTTATGTTTCCTATTACATCATAATAATTATATATATTAGTTAATGTATCTAAATTCATATATTTTATTTTGTCAGAATATAAATTTTGTATATTTAAATCTTTAAATTTTTGTATAATAAACATTGGTTCTAATAAACCATATTCTTCTGATTGAGTATATGGTAATATATATTTTAAATTTAATGTATTACATAAATCTATTGTGAAATTATAATCGTCTTTTATATAATGTGGTTCATATATAAATGTCCATATACCAACTGATGTAATTATTCTATTTGGCAATAAATATATACGCTTATTTATTATTTTTATTTTTGTTAATAATATCGGCGGTACAAACTCTTTTATTTGAATAATTTTATATGTAGTATCTATTCCTTTTCCAAATGGTTCAAAAGATTTAAATTTTATTGATTGATTATATTTTAAATAAAGTTGATGAATATATAATATTATTTCATATGTTTTTATAAGATTTAAATAAATGTATTCATACATATATTTAAGATATATATTTTTTAGTTAACTTAATTATTTTTTAGTTAACTTAGTTATTTTTTAGTTAACTTAATTATTTTTTAGTTAACTTAATTATTTTTTAGTTCTAATACGTGGAGCAATAGACATAGCCATTAATTCTTGGAGTAATAGTTTAAATGCATATGGAATCATAATCTTAGATATCTTACTAGAGTTATTACAGCTAGGACAATAATAAATATCTGTATTAGATGGTTCTGATTTTATACCCGGACGTGGTGCACGTTGTGCAAACAATCCACAAATATCACATATATAGGTAGCATATGCATCAGAATTATACATCATTTTTTCGTGTAAAAATTTAGCAATACCATGTGCTATTAATGCATCGCGCTCCATCTCACCTAAACGTAAACCACCATCGCGTGAACGGCCTTCTGTTGGTTGACGAGTTAATAATGTTCTTGGACCACGTGCTCTAGAATATGCTTTATCTTCTACTTGATGTTTTAATCTCTGATAAAAATTAGGACCAAAAAATATCTTTGCCTTTAATTTTTCTCCAGTCATACCATTATATAATTCTTCATATCCTTTTGGATCATATCCTAATTCTTCTAATCGTTTTTCTACTTTTGATAAATCATAATCTTCAAATGGTGTACCATCTGCGTCATATCCATCAATTGCTGCAACTTTACCAATCAGTGCTTCTAATAATTGAGCCACTGTTTGACGTGATGGAATAGCATGTGGATTAAGTATAATATCAGGTCTTACACCATGTTTATTATATGGCATATCTACCCATGATAATTGAATGCCACATGTACCTTTCTGTCCATAGCGGGACTGCCCACACCATACAGGTACACCTTCACGTCTAACATAAATTACTCCATCGTCGGTAGGTACGGTACAACAATATACTTTACCTTTATAATGTTCATATTTGTCCCATATATTTTTATGTTTATCTTTGTTTACAAGAGGATTATTTTGTGATTCTATAATAGTTAATCTGTATGCATCAACTGAAGCTTTAAATATTTTACCAGCGCATCTTCCGGTTTTGCCAACTGCTTCATATCCCGCTTTACATTTTATACTTTTATTTGTAGAATAACCACAATGTAAACATAATCTTTGAAAATCATCCGCAAGTTTTGTAGATGATGTATCATATCTACGTGTGCCATTTTCCATTGTATGTCCGAGAGAATCAATATCATATTGATTCTCAAGATTGGAGTTATCTGTTGATAACTCACAACCATCGCCTAATATTAATCCATTAAATAACCATTTACATTCTTCTCGATTTAATTTCCATACCCATTTTGGTAAATATTTATTTACTGAACCTACACTATATGGTTTCATAAAATCTATTAATTGTTTATCTCGTATAGACCAACTATGTGTCTCATCTTCGTCCCTATAAAATTTTGTTTTATTTATTTTATATCCCATTTTATCGCATACTTTTTGTAAAGCCTCGCGAACACGTGGTTTATGAGCTGCAAATGTAACACCATGTATATCATCACAACACCCTTCAGCTAGCCATATACCAAAGAATGTTAAAAATGATTCAATATCTAATTTTCTATCTGCAAATTTTTTACAACCTAGTATAAATACTTTATCTTCATCCGCTTCAATATAATCATCAACTTCAATTTCTTCACAATTTTTAAGATATCGGCGTTGCTTATTCAATATATATTGAGCTTCTTCAATTTTATATTTATATGAATCACGAGTTGATACATACATTCTATGATTTTTTGTTACTTTTAGATTAACCTGATTAGATTCTACAACATAGATTTCTTCATCTAAATCATATGATTGGATTTCTGTTGGTTTTATATATTTAAGTTTCTTACCATCAATTAAACATGCAACTTTATGATTAGTTGTAAGTTTATCGATTGATATCCATCCATCAGTTGTCAAAACATCATGGTCTGGAGTATAACAAGCAAATTTATCACCAATACGTGGAGTACGTGTTGAACGTACAAGTGCTTTTCTAGCAGGATAACCATCTTGATCTAATATATCAATATACATACGATCAATTACACCAGGAGCACTATCTTTATATACTGCCGATGAGTCTTTGAATTCTTTATTAGAATTACCTACATTTTGTATAGGTGTTACTTTGCCAATAATAATATCATCTTTATTAATTACAGTCTCTTCTGATGCATAACCTTTATCATTAAGTTTATCGTATGAACGTAAACTTGCACCAATAACTTTTGATGGATCGGGTTTCATAAAGATATCATCTTGTGCAGTTGATTGATTTTTTTGTACTTTTGCCTCATATTTTTTAAGATTGGCTGAACGGAATAAACCTCTTTCAACTGAACCTCTATTAAAAACTAAAGAGTCCTCCATATTATATCCTGTATATGTGATAATTGCGACCATTACATTCTCACCTGCTGATAGAACGTCAGAACCTACATATTTTGCTGCACGAGTTGTGATGATAGGTTTTTGTGGATGATATAATATATATGATATATCTGTTCGATCTCTATAATTTGTTAGATATAATCCCATAGCCTGACGACCTTGAGAATATTGAAAAATATTACGCGATGCTGCATTACGATTACATAATGGTGTACATGCTGATAATTCACCTAATAGTAATTGTGGATGGAATTCACAATAATTAATATCATCAAAATATAATTCATTATAACGATTACTCGAAATTTTATCTGATACATTTTTTGCTTCTTCTAATGATTTTACCATTCGTTGTCTCATTTCTTCAACATCTTTTACCTTTGTTTCAAGCATATAGAACGGTTGCATTTCAGTATCTAGATATTCAATTATATCGGGATATTTATCCAATAGTTCTTCCCAAGTTGTAATTTTAGTTTGTTTATCCGCTTTATTAAGAGATATTTTGCTAATAATTTCTTTTGTAACTAGTATTTCATTATTTTTTACTCTCATAATTGGTCTAACAAAACGACCAGTATCGCAATAAATACGAATTTCACCATTAGTATAATCAGGTGCGACTGATGTATTTTGTCTGTCTATTGTATTTTTACGTTTCATATCCATAAATTCATCAACTAATTTTACTGGTTCACTTGTACAACCAAGCCATTCACCATTGAAAAAGACTTTAAACATTTTTCTTATTTCTAAAAATGATAAATCCTGTAAATTTGTTATATTTTTTAATATCAGTTTTCGTAAAATATTATATTGATCATTAGACATTATTGTAGCAGTAGATACAAGTGAAAAGTGTTTTACACAACCTACAGTCGCATGTTCTGGTGTTTGTACCACACACAAAAATGGAATAGATGATGCATGTAATTGGCGTGGTCCAGTAAGTTTTGAACTTGATGCATCACCTGATGGTGAATCAACGCGACGTAAAAATCCAAGGATTTGCAAATATGTATAACATTGAAGCATTTGAGCAACACCTTTTTTACGAATCCATGCTCCTGTAAGTAATGCTGCCTTAATACCTTGTTCAATTGTATTGGGTTTAATTTGATTAATAATATTTAATGGTTTTTCATCATTATCATTACGATTATCAAAAAATTTCTTACAATCACTCATCATAATCTTAAATCTTTGTCTAAATAATTCCATTAGTAAATCTCCTATTAGGTCTACTCTTTTATTTATATATGAATCACGATCATCAACTTCTGCTCTTCCAAGATAAACTTTTAAAAGTTTATTAATCATATATGCTAAATAATAACATTTTTCTTTGAATCCACCATTAATATGGGGTATAAAACCATTCTTAAGAAGATGTTGTAAATGCATTTTCTTTTGGAAAATTTGAGTATCAATACTTGATTCTGAATATTTTTTAGGTACTTTTAATTTATTTATTAAAAAATCCATTGCTTCTTCAATAGTTTGAATCTTATTCCCTTCTTCATTGACACATGAATCAAGTGATATACGAATAGTATCGATCATATCATTATCATTATCATCACTTACAATCATATTAATAATATCGTGATCGGATTGAATACCTAAAGCTCTAAACATAATAAATACATTTATTTCTTGTAAAATAGGAACTTTTAATGTCATTTCTCCATCAGATTTAATTTTAATATTAAATACTTGAATCATACCATTTGGTTGATATGACCGTGAATTTACTTGAACTATATGTGATTGTACACCAGAATCTTTCTTTAAAAAGACAAGAGGTTTATTTTCAACCATGCGTTCTTGACATAATACTACTTTTTCTGAACCACCAACTATAAAATATCCACCAGGATTAAAATCACATTCATTTTTATCATTACCCTTATATTGTGTTAAAGAACAATATTTAGATCTTAACATAAGTGGTAATGTTGCAATCGGTACTCCTACTTCTTCAACTCCTGTAATTGTTTCCTCGCGTTTATCAGTAAGTATATCTATTTTTTCTTGTAATTGTACAATATCAGCTATAAGTTTTACAGAATAGGTCATATTACGATGACGCGCGTCTGATGGAAACATAGGTTCAATTCCATTTGGAAGTTTGGGACCAATTATACGAACATTCTTAAATCGAAATTTACGTCTATACACTTTATCATTAGTCATTTTTTCATTAAATGTATGATCCATATGTGTTAAAAATAATGGAATATCCTCTTCTAAAAATTTATTATATGAATCATATAAGTGTCTATATATATAATTTTTCTTATAAAAGTATAAATCGGTAAGACGGAATATGTCATCAATTGTTAGATTATTTGGTTCATCTGATTTAGTCATTTATATATTGTATAATCATATTTTTATATGATTTTAATTATTAATTAATTAAAATTCAATTTTTTATCAATGAATGTGCAATAAGGAAATGTTAACAACGATACTAAAAATTTATTTTCTTTATTTTTTATAAAATTATATGTATATAAATTATAATTATAATCTATATTTATTACAATAA
>Ga0214921_10000772_pt1 | contig 57195 bp, 56 predicted proteins | sample LL1505_MetaG_FD_177992 | JGI IMG/M metagenome (GOLD analysis project Ga0214921, IMG submission 177992) | Freshwater microbial communities from Lake Lanier, Atlanta, Georgia, United States - LL-1505 | ecosystem: Environmental > Aquatic > Freshwater > Lake | place: USA: Georgia | collected... | reverse complement strand
AGGCAGCTAAGAGCAACATGGCAAACATTTTGGTGGTCGATGACGAGCTAGGTATTCGCGACTTGCTCTCTGAAATCCTGAACGATGAGGGTCATAACGTGGAGCTGGCCGAGAATGCGGCACAAGCGCGTGAGGCTCGCCTTCGCCTGCGGCCTGACTTGGTTCTGCTAGACATTTGGATGCCCGACACCGATGGTGTGACATTGCTCAAAGAGTGGTCTACCAGCGGCCTCTTGAACATGCCCGTTATCATGATGAGTGGCCACGCCACCATTGACACGGCAGTCGATGCCATGCGGATCGGTGCGCAAGCTTTTTTAGAAAAACCCATCACGCTGCAAAAGCTATTGAAAACCGTAGAGCAAGGTCTTGCACGCGAGCAAGTGCGCCAAGCCGCTGCGGCTTACCATGCGGCACAATTGCCAACAGGCGCCGCGGTTTCCACACATGCGGGTGCAGGCAACGGTCATGACAACGCGCTTCAAGTTTCGCAAACCTTTGATCTTGATCTGCCCTTGCGCGATGCACGGGATGCGTTTGAAAAGGCCTATTTTGAATTCCACTTGGCCAACGAAGGCGGCTCCATGACCCGAGTGGCTGACAAAACAGGTTTAGAGCGCACCCATCTGTATCGCAAATTAAAGCAATTGGGCGTTGACCTCACAAAAGGCAAGCGCCCTGGCGCTTGAATTTCGGCAGCTCATGCCCTCGTTTCGATGGCAAATTCACAGAGGCACATGGGTCAATGCAAAAGCCTATTGAATCGGTGCTGCGCTTAATTTAACTTGTCGAATATCGCTGCTGGGCAATTTAATTAGCTGGCCTTGAAAGAAAATTTGCAGTGTCGCCAAGTCAGTGCTGTAAATCTTGAAAGGCCCTTTGCCATAAATACTGCGCCCTTCACCAGCTGACAGCGAAAGGGTGTTGATTTGTTGTCCTCCAATATCCATACACAAAGTGACCGCTTTTACCGAGACCAAGTAGACGAAGTCAGCCTTTTTGCGAGGCGCGTCTGGGGTAATTTCCAGCTCGATTGGCTGCCACGGACAAGGGTCTTGTGATGATGTCGCAACTTCTTTCTGTGTTTCTTCAGCATTCACTTTTTGAACTACTTCATCTGCCGATTGCAAAAGAGGAGTCACAACGGGCTTTGTGTGTGTGGCCGCGCTGACATCAGTTGCCAACTTTTCTTGAGGTAGATTGTCCGGCCAGCTGGTTACTAACCACAATAAAATAAATATGAGCCCTGTTATAAAAACAGTTAAAACAAAACGTCCCATTCCGAAAAACTTGAAATTCAATGGGGGTTCAAATTTGGCTTGTTCATGCCCAGCCAAAGGGAATGTCATTTCATTGGCGCTCTTTTCATTTCTATTGATCTCTGCACCCGGATTCGCAGTGGAGAAGTCTGAGACCAGTTCATGTCCTAGATGCTTAAGAACTTTTTTACCAATTGAATATTTGATTTCAGCACTGTAAAAGGCAGACTCTCCACCCTCTTCAAGTTGACGCAATTGGGTTGTAGATAAAATTGTTTTGCGCGCAAGGGTCGCTATGTCAATGCCCGCATTAACGCGCAGACGTTTTAACAACGCCTCGTTCTCGATGCCCCATTTGACTTGTTTCATGCTAGTTTGGAAATATTTGAAATATTTTTGAACTCCATGAATTCTATGGTTTTAGTTAAAAAACAGCAACTTATATCATTTTTCGAATCTTAATTCTGAAAAATGAGGGTAGACGAGTTCTAACACACTGCCTAGAATTCGCGTCCCTTCACCTGAAAATACCATGCAACTCATGTGGCTCGCTGGCCCTACAGGACAGCTGAAATCAATTTCAATCACCGGTCGTCATATTTTGTATGTCGCCTTGGTCACGTCTGTGATCTTGATGTCAATAGGATTTGCTTTGAATTGGGTAGGCCTTCGAATTGCTGTTGAGTTCAATCCTGACTTGGCCAGGTCACTAGGCGGAATTACAAGTCTGGCAGATCAACAACGATCAGAAGCTGGTTATCGAAAAAATATAGAACAGCTCCAACTTTCTATCAACGAAACACGTCAAGAGCTCAAAAATCTGGAAGTCTTAAAAAATCATTTCATGGCGCTGGCCACGCCCTTGAGCTTGAAAGACAAGATCCCCCAGCTTCAAGAGTCACAAGGCGGCCCTTACATTTTGCCCACAACTCAGTCGCAGGTGATCGGTAAGTTTTTTCAGCAGCCCTTACGGGTTGAGTTGGCAAATGCCGCAGAGCAGTTGAAGGCGGTCAAAAATTCATTGCAAAATCAACAACTCAATTGGACGCAGCACTTAGAGTGGCTTGAGACTTTGCCAGTGATGTTGCCAATTCAATCGGACTTTCGTTTGACCAGTCATTTTGGTAATCGAGTGGACCCTTTTACGGGACATTTAGCGATGCATGAAGGTATCGATTTTTCTGCTGATTTGGGTACGGCTGTGATTGCGGCAGCGCCAGGCTTGGTCATCAGATCTGAATGGGATCCAAGCTTTGGCAATGTGGTTGAAATAAAGCACGCCGAAAATTTTATGACCCGATATGCCCATTTAAACAAGCGGCTCGTATCACACAACTCACATGTGCAAGGTGGTTACCGAATTGGTGAGGTGGGCAGTACAGGAAGATCTACTGGACCCCATTTGCATTATGAGATCTTTCACTACGGCAAGGTGATCAATCCAGCGAAGGTATTGCCGCTCAAAGGTTCATGAACTCAATCTCTAAAGAGGCCTTATGTTTGAAAAACTAAACCAAAGAAAAATGGCGTCTTCTTCAGAAAAATTTGACACTCTGATTGGTCGAGCAACAACCATTCAAGGCAATCTTATTTTGTTGGAGAGTGTTCGGATTGATGGCAAAGTTGTGGGAAATATTACGGCCGATCAAAGTAGTAAAGTGACGCTTGCAATTGGTCCGATGGGTGAGGTCGTGGGAGACATTTCAGCTCATCGCATCATGGTTGCAGGTAAAGTGACAGGGCATATTTATGCATCTGAGCGAGTTGAGTTTCAGAAAGATTCCATTGTTCATGGCGATATTTCATATGGATCTATTTCTGTTGAACATGGTGCCAACATTTCGGGCTTGGTGATTCAAATCAATGCAGCCGATCATTCAGCAGCAGGCGCTCAAACAGCCATATACAACGCTCAAGCCCTTAGAGACGGAAGCTGACTGATGGTCAGCTACGAGCGCCGTAAGGGCAGTAACCGTTTCTAGGCCCTACCTGTGGGTGCAGTCGACACGTATTGGGCCTGTTTTCATAAACGGTACAACGCCGCGTCTGTGCATCCAAGTAAAGGCAGTCGCCATTCGCGCGACGCGCTAAGGTAAAAATACTTTTTTTGAAATTGAAGTGATCGATCTGCTTTGCCTTGCTTAAACGCTTAGCAATTTGTTTGGGACTTTCTTGTTCAGCTTCAAACTCATTCACTAAATTTAAACGAACCAAATCAGACATTTTGACTTCCACTGGCATGGTGCAACAGTTTGCCGAGCAACTTTCACACATGCCTGATTTAAAGCGAGTCCACGTGTCAGGGCGGTCAATGTCAACAAGCTTCATCTGCAGACTGTTTTTTTAAAATTCTTCTAAATACAAAGATGAAAGCATCGTTAAGTTTTTAAGAATCTGAAAATTTTCTCCAAGTCATTCCAGCCAGAGTTGTTCAAGCAAGCATTCACGTTGGTTGAAAATTGGGAGTCGTGTTGGTAACGTCTACAAAATGCTTGAACGGTATCTACCAGAGATTCGATTGTAGGCAAAGTATCTTCAGAACTACACTGCGCTGCCAGCATGAATCGAACCATACCAAAGCGAGTGATCAAACGCAGATAGTGCTCATAAGGTGTGGCTTGATCAAATGGAAAACAATCTTTGAATAATTCATTCAAGATATAGTTTTCAAATAAGAAAGGGGCATCTTTCAAGGCTAAGTGTAAATTATTGACACCTAGTTTGTAACGCTCTATGACTTGAGAATGCGCAACACTGTCTGCTTCAATATTAAAGCCTAGTCCCAAAGCTATAGACTGATGAACAGCTGTTTGTGAGGGTGAGAAAGTCACAATGCTTTTTGATCGCCACAGCATCAAGAAAGTAATTGCTTGAATTTCATAGTGTGGCTGCATGCTGTTAAACAACAACTCGGTTTGGTTATTGAGAATCAGGTTTTGGGTGCTGGCAATAATTTGCGAAACTTTAGATTGTCCTCCTTCTTTCAAAGCCGAGGTTAAAGACTCGCAAAACAAGCCCAATAGGGCAAGTTTCTGCCAAAGTAGCATGCCCTCTGTGCGCATCAGTTGAATGCAGAAAAAGCGAATTTCATTCATTTGCGATAAAGTCAGACCATGAGATGGCTTGAGTGTCTCTATCGTTTCTTTTCGAACAGAAATAGCTGCTTCAGAAAATTGAAAAGCGTCATCAGCCAGAAGTGCCAAACGGGCTGCTTCAGGACAAGAAAGCGTCAAGGCTTGCTGATAAAAATCACCCGATTCATGGGTGCTTCTTGGGTATGAAAAACAAGTGTGAGAGAGCTTATCTTCCCCCAGTTCACTTTGTACCGAGCAGAGACGTTCTTCCATCATGGGGCATTCGCCGGTAGTCGGTGACAGCACGATACGCGCATAATTTTTGTCTGACGCTTGGCTGCGCTGTCTTTTAACTTGCGTTTCTAAGCGTTCAATTAAATTTGGATTTTTTGATTGACGGTACGAATTGAAAGTCTTTTTGTCGATGGTGACGTTCCAACCAGCACAGCAACTGTCTTTACAGCTTGGACCAATGCAAGAAAATTTTTGTGCGTACAAAGGGACAAGTGCTGTGAGGCTTCGTGTCGGATGCAATATAGACATGTGCTTAGTCCAAATAAGGTCAGATTAAAGGAGGCCAAAAGAGCATCTAGAAAACCAAGCAAATCGAATTAATTCTCTAGTCCAAAACAGGCAGCAAGGTAAAAGCAATAACTATGCCCAATAATTACGACAGCTGGGACTAAAAAAAACCGCCGTATTACAAAGTAACACGGCGGTTGAATTTGGTGGCCTGGACTGGAATCGAACCAGTGACACGCGGATTTTCAATCCGCTGCTCTACCAACTGAGCTACCGGGCCAAATAGAAGCGGGATTATAGCATCTGGAAAAAGGCTTTTCTTAGGGGAAATTAGGGGGCATCCATGAGCAAGTTGGGTGATATGGTTAGCCAGTGAATTTGCCAAAATCCCTTCATGCTGACGCTTCCCTGATTGACTCAGCCTACGCTTCAAGGCGTCTTTTCATAACGCTCCTGCTCATGACGATGGGTGGGAGCAGCATGTACGTGGTGTCTGTTGTTTTGCCCGAAGTCCAAAAAGAGTTTGGCGTTTCACGGGCTGATGCTTCGCTGCCCTACACCCTCATGATGCTGGGCTTTGGAGCGGGTGGATTGGCCATGGGCAAGTTGGCCGACAAATGGGGTGTGCATGTGGCGCTTTGGATTGGTTCTCTGGGTGTTGGCAGCGGCTTTGTACTGGCGGGCTTGTCTTCCAACATTTGGTTGTTTGCGATCGCGCATGGTTTGCTCATGGGTTTTTTTGGAAGTTCGTCTACATTTGCCCCTTTGCTAGCTGACACATCCCTTTGGTGGGACAAGCGCAGAGGCATTGCCGTGGCGGTATGTGCAAGCGGCAATTATTTGGCCGGTAGCATTTGGCCAGCATTGGCGCAGTTCGGTGTAGAAACTTTAGGCTGGCGTGAAACGTATGTTTGGATTGGCATTGTTTGTGGATTTGGCATGATGGGCATGGCATTTCTCATGCGTCAAAGACCGCCAATGTTAGCTTTGTCGACACCGGGCAGCGTGCAGTCTGTCGCCTCAGAAAAGCCATTTGGTTTGTCTATCCGATCGGCGCATGCCTTGCTTTGCGTGGCAGGTTTAGCGTGCTGTGTAGCCATGGCCATGCCACAGGTGCACATCGTGGCCTATTGCACGGATTTAGGATTTGGTGCGGCACGAGGCTCTGAAATGTTGTCGCTCATGTTGGCTTGCGGGATTGTGAGTCGACTTATTTCAGGTGCCGTATGCGATCGAATTGGAGGGTTGAAAACATTGGTGTTGGGTTCGATTTTGCAAGGACTTGCTTTGTTGTTGTTCTTACCTTTTGATGGCATGGTGTCGCTGTACGTGATTTCGGCGCTGTTTGGCTTGTTTCAGGGCGGCATCGTTCCTTCTTACGCCATCATTGTGCGAGAGTATTTCCCTGCACAAAGGGCAGGCGTATTGGTGGGGTCTGTCATCATGGCAACCATGATTGGCATGGCATTGGGCGGCTGGCTGTCAGGCAAGGTCTTTGACTTAACCGGTAATTATCACGCTGCTTTTGTCAATGGTGTTATGTGGAATGCTTTGAATTTGAGCATTGCATTGTTCTTGCTTTGGCGAATTAAAAAAAAGGCGCAACTCTCTCGAGTTACGCCCTAATGGCAAAAATGAAAATCAATTGGTATAGATAGGACGGCCATTGGCTGGCTGTATTGGCCTAGCGTTCAATTTAAAAGGAAAATCGCCCACTTGTTCTTTGGAAATATTCACTTGTGTTTTCAGAATGTAAAACTTTACTTTTTCAGTGCAAGGTGGCGTGGTGAGTGAGCCGTCGTAGTGGAAAAAATCCATTTCACGGGGCAGTAAATTGATAGGGTTAAACGTCACACCATCAGGTATCACTTCTGGACCTTCCTTTTTTGGAGCATGTGTCCAAAGCGTTTTGATGCCTGGATTTTCGTTACCTTCACGCAACATCACCGCTAAGACGGCCAATTCACCTTCATTATTTTTGTGAACAAAATGAACCACCATGGCAGACGGTTTGCCATCAAGTTGTTCCTCACTGGGTCTGTGAAAGTGAAATTGCACCAAGTCATAAGCCCTGCCATCGATGCGAACTTTAGAGCCTGTGGGTACATTCACTTGGATGGTGTGACCATTGTTGATTATCTTGAGTTGACCCACTTTGTAATCAGGATTGATGCTAAAGCGAACCTTTTCAAAGGGTCCTTTAATGTTCAATGGTGCTTGTGATTTGCCTTTGCCACAGGTTGGAAATTCTTTGCCCCAATTTTCAGGACCCATTGCACCTTCATAATCCCAATGCGCGGTATGCGTATCTGCCCCAGCATGTTCTTCTTTGTTAGCGCTTTTTTTATCGCTTTTTGCAGGGGTTTCTTTGGTCTGGTTTGTGGTGGCAGATTCTTTGCTCTCTTTTTTTCCAGAAGCGGCAGCGACGGGCTCAGATTTAGGAGGTGCAGAATCGCCCGAGCACTCTGACATCACTTTGACTTTTTCGCCAGCTGCAGCAAGGGCATTTTGTGCAGCACAAACCACTTTTTGTTGGCCTTTCCAATCTGTCATTTCCAAAGCCTTTTGAAAGGCTTCTACAGTCCCAGGGTCTTTGGTCCCTTTGGTTAACAAGCGAACACCTGCCAAGCCTAGTTGTCGCTCAGCAGATAGTTTTTTCTCCTTGGCGTAGGCTGCCTCAAGATCCTTTAAAACGACGCCTGTTGAAAAGGCTGCTTTAACAGCATCAAGCTCTTGAAGTTTGGACTTGAGTGGCCCAATTTCGGATTGAGCAGACGTTAACTCTTCCTTTGCTGCTGCTTCCGCTTGAGTTGCTTGTTCTACTTTGCCTGTCAGGTCGGCAATTTGTTCGCTAGCAGTTTGACCAGCCGTCCATTGCTTCCAGCCGAAAAAGCCAGAGCCCGCAGTGGAGAGGGCTAGCAAAATGATGGCAAGGGTTCTTTTCATGGCTTTTCCTGAAATACTTGTTTGTATAGACGCTCATTGCAATTCGTCACTTAAAGTTCAAACTTGAGTCAATGAACAGAACAGAGTTGCTTATCGGTCTGCTTTGAAGCTAAAACCACGGCCATCCCGCGCAGTGGCCACCCATTGAAAACGTTGAGATTTCCCGGGTACGGGGCTTGCAATCACAAAGGCAACGCCATTGAGGCTCTCGTTCTTCAAGAGGCATTGTGTCGCTGTGGGAATGTGGGCGTTAAAAATATAAAGATTCACCCCGCTTGAATGGGGTATTACGCTTGCTTTGCTGAGTTGACAGTCTGATTGAAAAACTTGAGTAGAGATCAAATCTCCGTTGGGGGAAATAGCAAGTGTATAGTTTTCTGCAAATCCCAAGCCGTAAGACAAACGACCCGTCCAGTTTCCTTGAAGGACCGAAGCAAGCGCGGGTGTATTGAAGCGATAAGTTGTTTCGGGTAAGACGTTGGCCGCCCAAGAGAGTTCTTTGGCACTCTCTGTTGTGGTCGCTGGAAAATTGAGAGTCGTCTTAACGCTCGCAGTTCCCATAGCGGACACTGTGGCTATTCCGCTCCGAAGGATACCCGAGGTGTTTTGGTGAACCAAATTGTTTGAAGTGGCTGTGGTGGTGCCCAAACCAGAAAGTGAGCCCGAATAAATATCTGGATCCGTATTGTTGAATTGCAAAACGTAAAAAAGTCCAGCCTCAGTCTGAGTCACTGCAGGTTTGGTCAAAATGCTTGTTAATTCTTTATCATTCAAGACCACACTGAAAACACCAGGAGTCATTGACCTGTTTAAGTCTAAATTAGCTGTCGGCAGCGTGACGGCGTCCGTTGGGGCGGTGCTACCTCCGCAACTGATTAAAGTCGCCAGCATAGAGACCGATAATGCACACACAATCAGCAAGGATTGGACCCTTGCACTTGTCTTCAATAAGAATGTGGCATCTAATTTAAGCATATCGTGAATGGTGATCGAGTTAACTAAAGTGGAGTCATGATGCAAAAGAGATTTGTTTTTAAGTTTATCCCAAGCTTTATGTTGGCCTTGACAATGTCAGTCACCAGTAGTGTGAGGGCAGAATGGATCAAAGTTGATTCTTATGAAGCAGGAACCTACTACATTAATTCGGATGAAGTTAAAAAATCTGGTTACATGAGATCTTTTTGGAGTGTTTTAGATTACAAATTGCCACAAAAGACCAGTCGCGGATTGCCCTATCAATCAACCAGAACTCATATGGAAATTGAATGCCGTCAAAAAACTGTTCACATCCTTTCATTCTCTATGCATGGGGGACCCATGCTCACGGGCCAAGTAGTTGACACCCAGGGCGTCATGCGCGATTGGCAGTCAATTCCTCCAGATACACCTCTTGAAAAACTGCATCGCTTGGTCTGTACAAAATGAGTGAAAATCGCCATCTTCATTGATCCACCCACCCCATTTGAAGCCAGTGCCAGTAATTTTGATTGAAAGCCCAAGTGATATTTTCCACCGCTGCCTCATCAGGAAAGACATCTTGTGTCAGGTGATCTAGCCAAGGACTCATCGCATTGATTTGAGTTAGCCAAGCTTGAATCTCCGTCTCTTTTTTGAAATAGCCCTTTGCATGCATAGGGCAGCGGACCAAACTGTTAGACGGACTTTGTACAAGGGCACCAGACATCCGGTCGTGCAGGCTGCCCCAACTTCTGCCCACTAAATCCAATTTCAATTTTGCTAATTTCTTTTCTGTAGCTTGCAGACTGTCACACGTAAAACGCAACTGTCCCAACACATTGTCGAAGAACACAGCTGCCTCAGGATATTGATCTAAGAGTTGAGGAAGTTCAGCCAATGCGTCTAGGTGATGACAAGAAAGCTGGATGCCTTTTTTTTTCAGTGTTTTGCCGTGATGCCATTTGAACAAGCTGGCTGACAAAGGATCGATGTCAAAGGTTTTAACTTCTTTGAATTGACACAGCCATCTGCTTGACATCATCCAACCAGCACTGGCTCCTATTAGAAGCAGGGTATCGTGCTGTTGATAAGCTCGTTGGCGGTCAAGCCAATTTGAAATTAAATGAACGGAAGGAGACCATAACTTTCTAGATCGCCAAGCTTGCCAGTGCCAAGCCATACCGCCTGAAAGTTGCTTGTAACGCATGTTTGGTTTTACAAATTTAAGTTTGAGGCTTTAAATTGAATTGCATAACGCCCAAGGAATCCATTTGTTTTTGTTCTTTGCGATTCAAATTATTTTGAACGGCAAGCGCATTTTGATTAGCCAAAGTTTGCATTTTGATGCGCTCGCGCTCAGCTTCGAGCAATCTTTCTTTGTACGAGTCCAACAGATTTTGAGTATGCTGCATGTCAGTTGTGACACGTTGCATCAATGTCAATAACTGCGCCATGAATTGCCGTTGGTTCATGGCTTCGCGCATGCCTTGGCTTTCACCTTGAGGGTCGTTTAGCTTCAATCTGTAATCTTCATACATTGCCTGTACACGCAGACGACTGCTCTCTAAGCTTTCAAGGCGCTGGCGGGCTTGAGCCATCTCTACTTGCAAAGAGCTAATTTTTTCTTCAGCTTTGTTGGCTAGTACAGACCAACAAGGGCGCGCGATGACGGATGAGTTCATGTCATTGACCGTTCATAAGATGTCTGATGGTGTCACGTGCAGTCGATTCATCTTGGCCGTCGTGCATGTCTTGCCGCAAGAAATGATCCATCAATTCGCGAAGCCGAATGGCCTCGTCTAAACTGGGATTGCTACCGGCTTCATAAGCGCCCACCTGAATAAGATCCACATTTTGTTGGTAAAGAGACCATAAGCGCCGAAATTTATTGGCACTTTTCAAATCATCAGGTGTTAAAAGTGATTGCATGACACGAGAAATTGAACCATTCAGATCAATGGCAGGATAGTGCGCGGCATCTGCCAATTTACGCGACAACATCACTTGACCATCTAGCGATGCGCGAGCTATGTCAACAATAGGATCGTTTGCGTCGTCACCTTCTGCCAGCACCGTATAGATGGCCGTGATGGAGCCATGACCATGACGACCGACGCCTGCTCTCTCAATTAAATTGGGCAGCAGGGCGAACACGGAGGGTGGGTAACCCTTTGCCGTTGGAGGCTCACCAATGGCCAGTCCTATTTCACGTTGCGCATGGGCAACGCGTGTCAGGCTGTCTACCAACATCAAGACATTCAAACCTTGATCTCTAAAATATTCGGCAATGACGTGTGTCATGTGAGCCGCTTTTAAGCGAAGTACAGGAGAGACATTGGCTGGCGCAGCAACGACTACGGATTTAGCAAGACCTTCCTCACCCAAAGACTCTTGAATAAACGCCTGAACTTCACGTCCACGCTCGCCGATTAATCCGATGACCACAACGTCTGCTTTTGTGAAGCGCGTCATCATGCCCAGTAAAACACTCTTTCCAACGCCAGAACCTGCAACCAAACCAATGCGTTGACCGCGGCCCAGTGTGAGTAAGCCATTGATTGCTTTAACGCCAACATCGAGAATACTGTCTATGGGGCCTCGTTCCATTGGATTAATGGGCAGTCCCAGTAGGCTCAGTCGAGTTTGACAGGCTGGTTTTGGTTTGCCATCCAGAGGTTCACCCCGGCCATCAATGACTCGGCCGAGAAGTTCAGGACCCAGACAGGCACTCCCCATCGGAGAGGCTATGCGAACAGATGCGCCTGGGCTAATACCCACTGGTTCAGTTAAGGGCATCAGGTACAAAGTCTTGTCATTGAAGCCAACAACTTCTGCTTCAATGATTTGCCCATCTTGGCCAATCACTTCGCAACTTGCACCGATCGGTGCCATGATGCCACGGGCCTCCATTCGGAGGCCAACCAAGCGGACCAAAGTGCCACATCGCTCAGGCCTAGAAGACTTGGCCTGCGACAATGTTCGCGCTACTTCAAGTGCAAAATCAGTCATCGTGATCTTCGGGCTTTTCACCAAAATTCATTGAATCATCAAAAACCTGTTGATCTTTTGAAAGATCGCTCGATGCTTCATCAAGAGACTGACTTGTCCTGGGCAAAGCATCTTCAATGTGCGAAGTTGAATTTTTTCTTGCACTCAAACGACTTGGTTGAAATGCAGATTGAGATTGCCAACGAGAAGGCTCTATCAACAAACTCTGGGCCAAGGACTCAAGCCGGTTTTCTACAAAGTCAGTCACGACTGAATCATCGGCTCTGACTCTGACGCTTCCAGGTAACAAATGTGCATCCATCACCAATCGCCACAAAGGTTTTTCCTGAGCAGTGATTCTTGTATGGTTTTGAAGTAAAGCCATGTCAGCAGGATTTAACTCAATAGTGAGGCTTGCGCTGCTGGCTAAATCTAAGGTTTCAATAGACCGTTCAACCAAACTTTGAATGCTATTTGCACTTAAGCTCAATTCAGCCAGTGTCAATTGCTCAGCCAAATGAAGTGCCAAGCGCTTAAGAGGCTCATGCAATTGATCAGGCTTTTGAATAAGCTCACTGGCGCATTTTGAAATTTCAGTCAATAAAGAGGTGATGTGAAGATTGAATTTTTCAGCTTTTTCGGCTTCCGCTTCCAACTCAGAAGTCAACTGAACTTGTTCAGCTTTTTCAAATTCTTCTTTCTGAATACGCTTGCCTTCTAAAAAACCATTTTGAAAGGCTTCATTTTTGAGCGACTCAATGTAAGTTTTGTCTATATTTTGAAAAGATTCATTGGCTTGAAGTCCTACATCTGATGGAGCGATCATTGAAGGTGGATTTTCTAAACCAAGTTCTGGCGAAGATTTTGTCAGACCCAACAATTGATTTTGTTTGGAACCCAACAATTGATTTTTATCTGGCGCCCAAGCCTCAAAAAAAGTCGCCTTATGTTCTTCAAGCGAACTCTTTTGAAAACCAAGTGAATGAATTTCTATAGGTTGCAGCTTTGGCAGTGGTTGCCAGACGGGTTTTTGCCGTGTGCTGGTATTTGGGTTAGACAAAGTCCTCTCCTCCGCCCAATACCAACTCTCCAGAATCTGATAATTTTCTGGCAATGCGCATCACTTGCTTTTGAGCGTCCTCTACATCGGCAATTCTCATGAGGCCCTTGGCGTCCATGTCATCTTTGAACATGCCACGGGCACGCTCTGACATATTGCCAAAGAACTTTGCTTTGACATCTTCGCTGGCGCCTTTCAGAGCGATCATGAGCAAGTCAGGATCTGCATTTCGCATCAAAACTTGAATACCCTTGTTTTCGACACCCACTAAATTCTCGAACGTGAACATGTTGTCCTGAATTTTGAGCCTGAGCTCAGGATCGAGTTTTTCAAGACCACTCATGACGGAAGCCTCAAGAGCCGTCTTGGTCGAGTTCATAATTTGAGCAGCGGCTTTGATGCCTCCGAAGCTAGACGATTTTGCGCTAGAGTTATTAGAGAATTGCTTCTTCATAATGGCTTCTAGTTCGATCATGGCTGTTGGTTGTACGGTTTCAAGACTTGCAACACGTTGGATAATTTCTGATCGAGTGGCTTCAGGCAAATAACCCAGTACATCTGCAGCAACTTGATTTTCAAGCACTGACAAAATAATCGCAGTGACCTGAGGGTGCTCAGTGCGAATCATGTCGGCAATAGAGCGCGCATCCATCCACTGCAGAATATCCAAGCCTTTGCTGCTCTGACCTGGCAAAATGCGCCCCAAAACCGAGGCTGCTTTGTCGTCACCTAAGGCGCGTTTGAACACCTTTTCAACATAGTCGGTAGTCCCCAACCCGAGGCTAGATTGCTTTTTAATGGTGGCTACAAAATCATCCAAGATCACGTTCACGGCTTCTTGCGATACATCGCTGACAGTCACCATGGCGCCGCCCAAGGATTGAACTTCTTTGGGATTTAAAAATTTGATAATTTCCGAGGCTTGCTGCTCTCCAAGTAAAAGCATGAGGACAGCAGCACGTTGAGTGCCGGTCATGATGCTCAGCTCATTCCTTAATTTGTCTGCAGCAGCAGCTTCTGCTTCTGCGGTCAATGCATCTTTTTCGGCCATGGTTTATCCTTAAGAAGCTTTAATCATGTTCTTCAGAACGCTGGCAACGCGAGCTGAATCTTCTGCAACAATCATTCGAACCAATGCGACCTTGTCGTCATAAGTGTTGGCAGTGTCCAACATCTCCATCGAAATACTCGATTTTTTAGGTTTCAACTTGGCCTTGATCTCTTCCAGTGTTTCTCCTTCACCCAGCTGGATCGAATTCATGTCTTCAGGTGACAATTCGCCATCTGATAACAAGAGCGGTGCAGCAATCGCTTCTTCAGCAGCTTGCAATTCTTCTGGCGTTTTAAGTAAACCTAACATGCGCAACACTGTGGGACGAATAACCAACATTAAAAATGCAAGGAACATCAGGCCCAATATTGCGCTCTTGATATTGCTGATCATTGACTCATCTTTGTACCATGGTGTACTCAAGTCGTAAACTTTTTCAGGCTCAAACTTGGCTTGTACAACAGTGACCACGTCGCCGCGTGCCTCGTTGTAGCCCACGACGCCTCGCACCAGGCTTTGCATGCTTTGAATTTCTTCCTCGGTATAGGGTGTCGCCTTGCCTTCGACCACTTCACCCTTGTCATTTTTCGTATTAACGGGAGCGCGCTCATTGATGACGACGGCTACACTCAGTCTTTCCACAGTACCAGTGGCGCCTTTGACATGCCTGACAGAGCGATCAATTTCATAATTTCGAGTGCTCCTTGCGGTGACAGTTGAGCGCTCCGGTGAATTTGCTGTAGCACTGGGGTTGGCAGTCGTATTCGTAGTGGTTGTTGGCGCAGCAGGCGCAGTGTTAGAAAGTGAACCAGGAATGCCGGCTGCTTCTTTGGCAGAATTCCGATCTTCACTGGAAGCTTCAGATCGCGTCTTGGGGCCCTTTTCTTTGGTGTCAAAATCTTCAGTCGTAGTTTCTGTTTGAGTGAAATCTAAACTCATATTGACTTGAGATCTGACATTCGAGTCGCCCACAATAGGGGACAAAATTTGTGTCACTCGGTTTCGATAAACCTCTTCCATTTTTTGTTTGTGCTGTGATTGGGCAGCTGTTAAGCCCAATGAGGCTTCACCCGTTGTTTCTGTAATCAGTTTGCCGTGATTGTCCACAACCGTGACATTCTCTGTGGTCATGAGAGGCACACTTGAAGATACCAAGTGGATCAAAGCCTGAACTTGTGTTTGAGTGACAGAACGGCCAGGAAATGGTGTAACCACCACAGATGCTTTAGGGGGAGTTCGATCTCTCACAAAGACAGACTGCTTGGGCATCGCCAGGTGAACCCTAGCTGTTTGAATGGAATCAATTTGGGTAATGGTTCTTGCTAATTCTTGCTCCATGGCGGCTACATAGCGCACTTGTTCCATGAATTGGCTGGTGGTCATCGCAGATTGGTCTTTCAGTGACTCAATTCCCATGGCACCATTTTTGGGGATGCCTTTTGATGCCAAAAAGATTCTCGCCTCGTGGTACTTGTTTGCTGGGACTGTAATTTGACCTGTTGAAGTATCAACAACAGGTTTAAATTCAGCAGCTTTCAATGTTTCATAGGCAGTTTGTTGATCAGCGTCAGACATGCTGATGCTCAAGGGTCGATAAGCCGGGGTGTTAATCCAAGCGTAGCTAATTCCAAACAATAAAATAGCCAAAGCAATCAAGATTAAAGGCATGGCCTTTTTAACGCTGGGTTGCTGCAAAAGCGCTTGAACATTGGCTAAGGGTCCCGAAGCAGTTGCGATAGAACCGTCAGACGCCATGACATTTCCACCGATGTTTGTCATCTGTCCTCCCGTCGTGGTCGCCAATGAGGTGCTTGAGCTTGCAGAGTTGCCGGCAGTTGCAAAACCTGGTTGAAATGTTGCGGTTGTAGTAGCCATATTCAGATTCTTTCAGTCAATTCAATTTTTCGAACAAAATGCTTAAACAGGCATGTTCAAAATGTCTTCGTATGCTTTCAACACCTTATTGCGTACTTGCAAAGTGGCTTCGAATGCCAGAGACGATTTCTGCATACTCAAGACCACATCGGTTAAAGGCACTCCCTCGCCGCGTTCATATGCTTCAGCAGTGTTTTTAGAGCTAACTTGTAGTTCATTTACTTTGTCTATAGATTGTCTAATCAAGTCGGAAAAGCCAGGTGCGCCTTGTGCATTCCCGGTATCGCCTACTTTGCTGCCCGCCTCATCAATGCCGCCTGCTGCTTGTGCTTGAAAAGCCTTGAGAGTCTGCAGCATCGATTGGATGTTGCTTTGAGAGTTGATTTTTTCGATCATGTCAATTACCTCAGAAGGCCAAGGCCAAATCGGGCATTTCAGTCTTCAATCGGGCCATCTTGTAGCGCAATGTGCGCGGACTGATACCTAATTTTCGTGCTGCTTCAATGCGCGTTTCTGTCGTTTTGATGGCTGCCAAAATAAGTTGTTGTTCATTCATTTTGACTGCATGAAGAAGGTTACTGGCGTCAACAGAAAATGCTTCTTCTTCCGCGCAGGAATCGTTTTCATGGTCAACCAAAGTTGGGGCAGAATGGTTGTTAAATTGAATGTCAATGATTCTGCACTCATCAAACATTAAGTGATGAGATTCAATGTGTTGGTTGGCACACAACACCACGGCGCGTTGCACTACATTTTCAAGTTCTCGGACATTGCCTGGCCATGAATATGTCAGCAGGCGTTGTTGTGCTTCGTCACTCAATGTGTAAGATTCTGCATGCGGCGCATGTCGCAAGAGGATGCTTGCAACCAAGGGCAATATGTCGCCTGGACGCTCGCACAAAGCAGGAACCTTCAGCTTGAAGGTGCTGATGCGAAAGTACAGGTCTTCCCTGAACTCTCTTTGCGACATGGCTTTTTTCAAGTCTTTGTTGGTGGCAGCTACTACGCGAACGTCTAATGAAATAGAGCGCTCAGAGCCCAGCCGAGTGAGTTGGCGTTCTTGCAGAACACGCAGTAATTTAGCTTGTAAATGCAAAGGCATTTCGCCAATTTCATCTAAGAAAAGGGTGCCGCCTTGGGCTTGCTCAAACAGCCCTTTGAATTCTTTGTGTGCGCCCGTAAAGGCACCTTTTTCGTGGCCAAAGAGCATGTCGTCAATCAGATGCTCCGGTAATGCTGCGCAATTCAAGGCAATGAAAGGTCCTTTTGAACGGCCAGATGACTCATGCAACACGCGGGCTAAAATTTCTTTACCAGCACCTGTGGGGCCTTCTAACAAAGCGGTCACATTCGCTTGTGCTACACGTTGTGTAAGTGCCAATAAGTGTTGGCTAATGGGGTCAACATAAACCACGCTGCGCTGCGCGTTTGAGTTTTGTGATGGGGGTTTGTGGTTTGCTTGAGCCAATGCAGTCTGTGCCACCACTGCTGCTGCTGAGGCTTCCAGAAGAGAATGAACGCCCTCGAGGGCTACACGCCAAGCATGCAAAGACCATTCATTGTCCACCATGGCGTGAGCTGCACCCAGGCGCATGGCTTGCACAGCCGCTTCAATGTCGTAGGAGGCCACTCTGCAAATAATGGGCAAAGCGATGCCCGTTTCAGCCATTAAGTCTTGAACATCTTTGAGTAAATTTTGAGACGTTTGCCGAATGACAAGTGCAAATGCTTGCCCTTGCGACAAGTCTTGTTTCAATTCCAATAAGTTAGAAATGCACCGGACTTTCAAGCCCGCTGCTGCTAGCTGCTCATGCGATTGCACAGCCAAAACTTGTTCTGGGTCCAACCACAAAACTGTTTGCGTGAATTGAATAGGGCTCATTGCTTTCGGTACCTCGTGTGCATATGAATGCAACATGATTAGCAATGCTCGTGCCAGTGAAAAATGAGTACCTTAGAGCTCAATAAAATACTGAGTTGACGAATTGTCGACACCAGATTTTTAAAAATAGAGTTCCGAAATGGAGAGACAACGCGAATAACCCGCCATACCCCAGGCGGGTGTCTGCGGGTTGCGTCCGATGCGCTGATTTAGCCTTGAAGAAGCTTGAGCACGGTTTGTTGACTGGTGTTGGCTTGAGCCAGAACAGCTGTGGCAGCTTGTTGCATGATTTGTGTTTTGGCCAATTCAGTCGAAGCAGCGGCATAGTCTGCATCTTGAATTTGGCTCCGAGAGGCTTCGGCGTTCATCGACACGTTGGTGAGGTTGTCCATGACGTGTTCTAAACGATTCATCACGGCACCCATCAATGAACGGGTGTTGCTAACCTTGTCTAAAGCCGTGGTAATGGCGGCAATGGCCGTATTGGCGTTGGCGACAGTATCAATTTTGCAATCTGCGGCAAGCGATGTCACGCCATCGGTGATGTCGCCATTGGCACCAAAATTTGGGAGATCGATGGTAATAACATGGTTGGAATTGGGACCTACTTGAAAATTTAAATTCAATTTGTCTGCATTGGCACCATCTTTACCGCGCAAGATTTGAAAACCATTCCATTCGTGGGTCTCAGCGATTCGCTTAATTTCATCTTTAAGTTGTTGAAACTCCGTGTTCAAAAAGCCACGCTGATCGTCGGAATAAGTGGCGTTGGCTGCTTGAATTGAGATCTCACTCATCCGCTGCAACATATCAGTGATGCCATTGGTGGCACCCTCTGCCGTTTGAATCATCGAAATCGCATCGCCTGCGTTGCGAATGGCTTGGTTCATGCTCTTGATTTGTTGCGTCATCCGCGAAGAAATGGCCAAGCCAGCAGCATCGTCTTTGGCGCCATTGATGCGCTTACCAGTCGACAACTGTTGCATTGCCACTGAGTTTTCACGCCCAGATATTTTCAAGGCTGATTGCGTGTACAGCGCTTTAACGTTTGTATTGATGACAGTCATGAGTGACTCCTAATGGCAAAAAAGGTTTACCGATGGCAAATTATTGACAGGGTGAATGAATCTCAATGGGTTTCTGGGGATGCGGCCATCGCCAATGAGGATAGGGTGAGCGTGTTTTTTTCTTGGATCAAAGTTTCGTTGTCTGGCCACAATTTGAGAGCAGAATCGAGCACAGCGTGAGCTTGGTCCATGTCCAAATTGCAAGCCCACGCGCGGGCCAACATTTGGCAAGTCATGGGTTGTACGCGTTCTTTTTGAATTTTGACCAAGTCTTGAAGCAACTCGATGGCCAGTGACCAATCTTCGCGGGTCATGGCCAGTAGGCCTGAGATGACCAAAATGTCTTCGCTGTCGGGGTACAAGCTTAAACCGGCTTCAGCCAATGCTTGGGCCAAATTGGGGTTGTTCTGAGCTACCAACCACTGCACGCCGACTCGAAAATCAATGGGTGTGAAGTCTGAAACCTCTTTGGCCACATCGCCTAGACCTGAAACTTGGGCCGCAGCCAACTGCTGCATGGTTTTTTGAAATTCAATGTGCATGACTGCTCCCTGGATGTTAAATATTCGACACGCCTCAATTGGGATTGCCGCTTCACATCAAGGTAAGCAATATCGATGCCAAGAAAAAAGGCTGCCCAAAGGCAGCCTTTTTGAGGGGGATCGGAAGTACCGATCGTTGAAGAAATAGCTTACTTGAGCAAAGCCAAGACAGACTGGGGTGCCTGGTTGGCTTGCGCCAACATGGCAGTACCTGCTTGCTGAATGATCTGCGTGCGAGCCAATTCTGCAGCGGCCACAGCGTAATCTGTATCTTGAATACGGCTGCGTGAACCTGCAGTGTTGGTAGAAACGTTGCTCAAATTGTCAGCAGCATAAGTCAAACGGTTGATGGTTGCACCAATCTCTGCTCGGGCGGTATTGAGCTCTTTGAAAGCGAGGTCGATTTTGGTAAGGGCTGTATTTGACAAAACATCAGAGGTAATGGAAGTGCCATTTACATCGGCAAAGATACCAGTTCCTGTTGAAACAGCACCTTTGAACGTCACCGTGATGGTTTGGTTTTCTTGGGCGCCAATGTGAAACACGTAAGTACCTGCTATGCCGGAGGCCGCTGGAGTCGTGCCGTCCAAAATCTTCGTATCATTCCATTGGGTCATGCCGCCAATACGGTCAATTTCATTCAAAAGCTTTTGATATTCAATGTCCAAGTAACCTTTTTGTGAAGTTGTCACGGTATCTGTAGCAGACTGAACAGCCAACTCGCGCATGCGCTGGAGCATGTTGGTTTGCTCAATCATGGCGCCATCAGCAGTTTGCAGCATGGAGATGCCGTCGTTGGCATTGCGAACAGCTTGATTCAAACCGCGAATTTGTGAAGTCATGGTGTTGATCACAGCCACGCCAGCAGCATCGTCCTTGGAGCTGCTCACACGGCGACCCGTAGACAACTGATCCATGGTGTTGGTCATAATGCGTCGGTTGACTGACAAAGAGTTTTGAGCGTTAAGCGAATTAACATTGGTGTTAATGACGGTCATCAGTGACTCCTAGTGGCAAAGGTTTGCCGATGGCAAATTATTGACAGGGTGAATGAATCTCAATGGGTTTCTGGGGATGCGGCCATCGCCAATGAGGATAGGGTGAGCGTGTTTTTTTCTTGGATCAAAGTTTCGTTGTCTGGCCACAATTTGAGAGCAGAATCGAGCACAGCGTGAGCTTGGTCCATGTCCAAATTGCAAGCCCACGCGCGGGCCAACATTTGGCAAGTCATGGGTTGTACGCGTTCTTTTTGAATTTTGACCAAGTCTTGAAGCAACTCGATGGCCAGTGACCAATCTTCGCGGGTCATGGCCAGTAGGCCTGAGATGACCAAAATGTCTTCGCTGTCGGGGTACAAGCTTAAACCGGCTTCAGCCAATGCTTGGGCCAAATTGGGGTTGTTCTGAGCTACCAACCACTGCACGCCGACTCGAAAATCAATGGGTGTGAAGTCTGAAACCTCTTTGGCCACATCGCCTAGACCTGAAACTTGGGCCGCAGCCAACTGCTGCATGGTTTTTTGAAATTCAATGTGCATGACTGCTCCCTGGATGTTAAATATTCGACACGCCTCAATTGGGATTGCCGCTTCACATCAAGGTAAGCAATATCGATGCCAAGAAAAAAGGCTGCCCAAAGGCAGCCTTTTTGAGGGGGATCGGAAGTACCGATCGTTGAAGAAATAGCTTACTTGAGCAAAGCCAAGACAGACTGGGGTGCCTGGTTGGCTTGCGCCAACATGGCAGTACCTGCTTGCTGAATGATCTGCGTGCGAGCCAATTCTGCAGCGGCCACAGCGTAATCTGTATCTTGAATACGGCTGCGTGAACCTGCTGTGTTGGTAGAGATGTTGCTCAAATTGTCAGCAGCATAAGTCAAACGGTTGATGGTTGCACCAATCTCTGCTCTAGCTTTGTTGAGTTCTGTGAAAGAGAGGTCAATTTTTTGAATAGCAGTATTGGCCTTGGCCTGAGTCGTGATATCCGTACCGTTGGAATCTGCGAAAATACCAGTACCTGATGAAACAGCACCTTTGAACGTCACAGAAATTGTTTGGTTGTCTTGGGCGCCCACATGGAAAACATAGGTACCAGCTGTTCCAGATGCTGGCGCAGTCGTGCCGTCCAAAATCTTCGTATCATTCCATTGGGTCATGCCGCCAATACGGTCAATTTCACCTAAAAGTTTTTGATATTCAACGTCCAAGTAACCTTTTTGTGAAGCTGTCACGGTATCTGTAGCAGCCTGAACAGCCAACTCACGCATGCGCTGGAGCATGTTGGTTTGCTCAATCATGGCGCCATCAGCAGTTTGCAGCATGGAGATGCCGTCGTTGGCATTGCGAACAGCTTGATTCAAACCGCGAATCTGTGCGGTCATGGTGTTGATCACAGCCACGCCAGCAGCGTCGTCCTTGGAGCTGGTCACACGGCGACCCGTAGACAACTGATCCATGGTGTTGGTCATAATGCGACGGTTGACTGACAAAGCGTTTTGTGCGTTAAGCGAATTAACATTGGTGTTAATGACTGACATGATGTTTCTCCTTTTAAGAAATCCAAGTGGTTTACAAGAATCAACTTTGATTTCTTGTTAAAAAATGATTCGGTACTAACAGATTGAACTTGAGTTAAAAAACTAAAAAATTAAACTTTTTTGTTGTGAAGCATGCCTTTGAAGTTCTCAATGCTTCGAGCAACTCGCAAAACTACTTCAGTTGGAATTTGACGTACCACTTCACCTGTTTCGGTGTTGTGAACGGTCACAACTGCGGAGTTAACAGTTTCGTTGTAGCTAAAGCCCAGGCCTCGCCTGCTAGAAGCCATCTGGTCATTGAGCATTGACAGGGCGTCTTTCAAGTCTTGTCGCTCAGCTGCTGCATCAAAATGGAGGTCAACATGTTTGGGTGCAATCAACACTGGTTTCTCAGGCATGGCAATGGCTTTTGCTTTTTCAGCATTTTGAGTTGAGCCCATTGCCGCAGAATTGGATGGCGCAGGAGTAGGCATGCGACTAATTGCCGCCCCTGCGCCACCTGCATAATTATTTGAAATTTCGGAAGCCATTGGATCCGTCCTTGTTAAAAAAGCATGCTGAACATGCCGAAACCCCCGGTCTTTTGCCAATAAAAGCGCAAATAGAAGTTCAGTAGATGGGGTATCGACACCCCTAGGGAAAACTTGAGGGGTGATTTTTAACGGATGAAGCCAATCAAGGCTTAGAACAAAACAAGAACAAGCCGCAGAAGTGCGGCATCTTATTTATTGGTGTAACTTGCCATCATGCCGTCGAAGGTGCTGGACAAAGTGGATTTGAGGCTTTTGCTCTGTCCCACAATGCTTTCCATGGCTGCAAATTGATTGGTATAGCGCTCTTTAAGTTGAGTCATCCTGTCTTCAAGCTTGGTAAGTTCCTTCTTGTAGTCAGATATTCTCTTGTTAATGCTGGTGGTTTGATTGCTCAAAATGCCGGTTGAGCTGAGAAGGGTACTCAGTTTTCTGATTGCACCCCCTGCAGCACCAGCATTTTGTGTGCTGTAAGCACTCAGCCCCTCTGTGTTGCCCGTCAGTAGCGTGACCACATTGTCAAATTGACCCGTTAAAACTGTGTCAAATTTAGCCCGATCAAAAGTCATGGTCCCTACTTTGTCAACGGAAATACCCAAATCGCGCATGTTGGTTAACCCACCTGCAGGACTGTCGGAGTCTGTAAAAACCATTTCGCGCATCATGGTTCGAACGGTGTTCACAATTGAGTCACCTGCCAAACTTCCGCCATAGGTTTCGACTGTAGATTTAGGATCATAAACAGTCGTCAACATGCTGTTGGCGTCGTTGTATGCTTTGACTAAAGCTTCAACTTTGGTTCGAATGGCAGGCGTGTCGCGAATCAAGTTGATGTTGGCTGGCACAGGTGTGCTCACCATTGTCGTTGCACCTGTTCCATCTACAGAGGTGGTGCTGACTGATGCCGTAGGTGCCAAAAATTCAAAGCTAACACCTGGAAAGAAGTTTTCCAATTTATTGCTGGTTGGCGTTAAATTCAAGCCATCGATGTTAACGACTGCATTCGCGCATGTTTGTATCTGTGTGCCAAAGTTAACACCTGGCGTGGCCGATGTAAGGGTAAACCCTTGATTTGCACCCGTTTTGCCCGTCACCATGATTTTGTAGGGTGCTGCAGCGTCTCCTGTACTTACGATTTGTGCTGTCAAACCTTTGTTTGCCGAATTAATGGCAGCCACAAGGGCTTCTGGTGTGTCTTTGTCTGGGGCAAGCGAAATATCGCCTTGAGAAACGCCATTGACGGTCAGCCGCAAGCTAAAGCTTGAGCCACCATTGAGAGAAGTGGTTGGGCTTGCAAATGAATCTGAAATCCAGCTGTCTGCCTTTGCCAAACTTGTGACAGTGACCTGATGGTTGGCAGCGCTTGCCAAGCTGGTGGTTGTCACGGAGACTGAATTGGTTTGACTATTCTTAGTCGTTAGGCTGCTGAAGTCACTTTGGTCTTTCAAATCGCTGAAAGCTGTATTTAGACTGTCCAGTACAAATTTAATTGCCCCGTAGCCTGAAATGGCAGACTCTGACTTGGTGATCTTTTTGTCGATCGCATCTTTACGAGGAACGCGTTCAGCATCGACCAAACTGGTGGTTAATGCTTTGACATCCATGCCCGAACCTGCGCCGAGTACGCTGATTGCATCAGTGGCCATAAACGGCTCCAAAAAAAGTGGCAATAAAAGGCATTAGTAAAACATCGTCAAATAGAATTCAAACTTAAGCTAAAAATCAAATTTATTTGATGTAATTGAATAAATTTAATTGAGACGTTTTTGCAAAACTGCTCTGGGCAGCTTCTAGGCTCAACATTTGCTGATTCATTTTGGTGATGGCAGATGCATAGTCCAAATCTTCAACATTGGACAATGTTGTTTTTAAATTCAAAACGGTACTTTCAATCACACTGGTTTGTTGATCAATCACTTTCAAGTCCGACCCCACAGTGGCTTGTGCCAAACTTACACCCTGTAACAAGGTGTCCATTTCGCCAATGCCTCTGGACATGCCCGTGTGATTTGAATTGGAGATGCCAGAAATCAGATCGTCTAGGGCTTGAAAAAACCCCACGCCTGTAGTGACACCCAAGGAATCGGTTCTGCTGACTGAAACAAAAACATCTGTACCCGTTCTGTTGGTAGGTATGCTACGTTGCTCACTTACGGGGACATACATTTTGGTTTGATCACCGTTGTAAACAGGACTGGTACCCGCAGGGCCAGCAAATGCGGGTTGCGATACGCGACTTCCAGAAAATAAGTAATTGCCATTGTTGTCGCGTGTATTGGCCAAGCTCAACAACTGATCTCGCACTGCTTGTAGTTCAGTGGCAATGGCTTTTCGATTGGCAGGACTGAGGGTGTCGTTGTTGGCCTGAATTGATACCTCTTTGGCGCGCATCAATAAATTATTGACACTTTGAAGGGTGCTGTCTTCGCCTTGAAGTCGCGACTGCACGCTGTTCAGGCCGGCTTGATAGCTGTCTTGTTTGCTGAGAATTGATTTGAGCCGTTGAATCGTAGCCGCTTGATCTGGCGCATCGCTGGGGTTCAAAACTTGTTTGCCTTGCGATAACTCAGCCTGACTTTTGGCCAAACTATTTTGTACCAGACTCATTTGTTGAGAGGCACGTTCAAACATTTGATGCGTAGAAATTTTCATCACATTCCCTTATTGACCGCCAGTTAGCGAACTTGTAATACTGTGTCAAACATTTGACTGGCAATTTGCATCACCTTGGCTGCAGCTTGATAAGATTGCTGGAACCGAATTAAATCGGCGGCTTCTTGGTCAAGGCTTACGCCAGACACACTGTCTCTAGAACTGACAGCTTGCTCGTTGACCACTTTCAAGGCTGACTGTGCAATGCTTGCTTGTCGAGCAATGTTGCCTACATCGTTCACGTGGTCGATATAAGCTGCGCCGAAGGTTTTGCCGTTGCCCATGATGGGCTTGTTGCCCAAAGCGACCAGTGCCAAAATGTTTTCGTTATTGCCTGTCCCGTCGCGATTGCCGTCTAAGGTAAAGACATCGCCGGGTTTGGGGGGATTCGAAAACGAAATTTTGAGCCCCTGGTAAGTGACGCCTGGCTCAAGTTGGAGTGGGTCAAAATTTCTGGAAGCCACCACGGTGTTGGTGTTGACGTCAGTAATTGTGTAATGCGTTTCAGTATCAAATCGCAGTGCCAGTGGCTGTGAACGCAAGGACTGTTTAGGGTCAACTGCCGTGCCTTCATAAGAAGCTGAAACATTGGCTCCTCCTTGGCCGGTGACCATGACCAACAAGTCCTCACCTGCCCCGCCGTTCAGATAGGCACCCGTTCTAAACCCCAACTTGGACAAATCTGCGGGCGTGCCCTTAGGCGTGCCGCTACCAAAACCCAATAACACAGGGGTTGAAGTATCGTTGCTCAGAATGTTGATCTGACCTTTGTAAAGCTTGCCTTCTATACCCAAGATGTTGCTACCAGGTCCAACACTGATATCTCCACCCTCTGCGCTTGTAATGGACAATTCGCCCAGTGCCGTTAAAGTGGCATTGATGCCAGGAATACTTTTGGCTTGAATAGCCTCGACCAAAGACTTGGCGGAATTGATGCCCGGCGTAATGTCAATGGACTCACCGTTTAAACTGAGTGGTGTTCCATACTTCAGTTTTTCTGGACTGATGCGAATCTCATTGTGCGCACTGGCGCTAAGGTGGGACAAGCTTGGATGATCTATGCTCAAAGTGGCAAGGGACGCGTTGAGCCAATCGGCGACGTCCTTCGCTTGGTAGTTGGCATCACCAGCCAAGCCAACTGCTTCTGGTAAATCGACGCCGTTCAAGCTAAATTGACCAGCAGAGATTGAAGTTAAACTGCCTTGCATATGCCCGCCTTCTAGGGTGGCGGGAACAAAAGTGGACGGTAAGCGAATATGCTGTGAGACATCTTTGTTGGTCATGTCCCACTGAACAATTTCTTGTGTTTCAGCTTTGGCACCGTAAAAAACTTGTAAATTTTTATAGGCATCAACACCTGTCTTGTTGAGATAGACATCGCTGTACGATGCCCCTTCAACAAAACCGTTTTCTTCAGTCAGAAGAACGCCCTTCAAAGCGTCTGAAAGTGGACCGCCAACGATCTGTCGACCGTCACGAGTAAAGATTTGAAGATCTTGCCCCTCAGACGGATTGCCTAAAAAGAGGCTGATTTTTGACAGACCATTTGGAATGGTGGCCAAAGCCGAGAAAGGACGGTTGGCGGTCAACTGCAAATTTTTTGCGCCAGCCTCACTCGCACTGTTCACCAACACCTTGGACAAGCTGTCTGGACCACCCAACTTTTCAGCTTGAAAATCGACACGCGCATCCACGCCGCCTGTGTTGTTTTGAGCTTCAATGACCCTGAATTGAGAAGCTGCTGCGATTCTCATTGGATCGGTAAAAGCCATTTGAATGCCAGCAGAGCTGTGCAGCACCTTAGAATCAAATTTGAACAAAGGCGTTCCAGGGTTGCCATAGGCATCAATGCCTGAGACTTGCTGGTTGTTAATTTCGCCGACTAATTTTTTGGCCAAAGTATCAAGTGCACTGAAGCTGCTACCCAATACTTGCTCTTTGAACGTGAGTAAGCCTGCCAGTTTGCCGCTGCTCAATCCGGCCAAATTAGATGCGTCTCCAAATTTGTCCAAAGTCAAGGTTGCCTTATCTGGCGATAAAGGATCAATGTCTAGAAAAACAATTTTGGTATTGACGCCATCGACCAATAAGTCTCTGCTGAGCGTAGGACCCAGCCCAACGAGCACAGAACCACTTTCACTGAAGCGAGTGTTAATGTGCGCATAGTTGGACATGCTGCGCAAAATATTATCGCGTTGGTCCATCAAGTCTGCTGGCTGATTTGCCGCAATTTTTTGCTTGACCAATTGCGAATTAACTTGGGCCAGTTGTTTGGCCAAAGTGTTTAAATCGTCCACGCCACTTTGAAGCGCTTGATTGCTTTCTTCTTGCACTAAATTCAGCTGGTTTGACAATTCTCCAAAACGTGCAGCAAGACTCTCTGAGTCACGGACAAAGCCGCCACGCAAAACACTGGAGGCTGGATCTGCAGACAGGGACCGAGCTGAATTGAAAAATTGATCAATGGCACTGCTTAGACCCATAGAAGGCCCCCCCATGATGTCAATCACACGATTTGTGTAATTGACCATGGGCTCTTGGCTTGAGAGGTCGCTGTTGCTATTGCGTAAATTAGATTCAATGAAAGCGTCGTAATTCCGCTTTACGCTATCGACCATGACGCCAGTGCCAAAATAGACATTGCCAGTTTTGGCAACAGGATTTGCTTGAAGAATGACTTCCTGTCGAGAATAGCCATCTGTGGCGACGTTTGCAATATTATTGCTAACAGTACCAAGTGCTTTTTGATAGGCAACAACGGCGCCAGAGGCGACGCTGACAATGTCTGTCATTCAGCGCCTCCTTTGATTGACCTAGGTCCTAAATTCAAAGGAATGGCGCCGCCTGATTTGGGAAGTGTCATGCCTTGCTCAGAAGGTTTTTGAACCAATGACATGCCACTGAGCGGTGGATGCAAGGACATTCCCTTTTGTGCGGGTACCTTGGACATGTCCTGACGCTGTTGCAAGATTTCTGCCGTAGTGGCCATGTTGGCTTGCTGAGATTCAAGATTGCGAACTAGCATGTCTGCAAGGCCCAAACTGTTGCGTTTTGCCAGTTGAACCGAAACCTCTTTGTCGAACATGGATTCATATGTGGCAATGGTTTTATCTTCAGTTAAATCACTTTTAATGATGGATTCGCGCATTGACTTCATGGTCATTTGTAAAAACAAGGCTTCAAACTGTTGAGCTGTTTCGCGCGTAGCCGACTTGGCATCTTGACGCGCTTGTCCTTTGAGTTGGCCCAAGCCATCAAAGTCAAGATAAGAGCGGGTGATGCTAGAAGAGGTCGGTTCCATCATGAGACTCTTGGTGATTAAATAACAACTAATTCGGCGCGCAAGCTACCAGAACTCTTTAAAGCTTCCAAAATAGCGATCAGTGAAGATGGCGTAGCGCCAACTTGGTTCACGGCATCGACTATTTGTCGTAAGTCAACGCCAGGTTGAAACAGGAACATGGGTTTGGTTGGCTCGGAGACTTTGACATCCGCATTTTGAACAGGAGCGGTTTGACCTTGACTGAAAGGGCCAGGTTGTGACACCTCATTGGTGGCGGAAATTGCTACCGAAATAGTGCCATGCGTGACGGCTGCTGCTGTAACTCGAACATTTCTGCTGATGACCACAGTACCCGTGCGTGAGTTAATGACTACGCGCGCTGGAGGTTCTCCTGGTTGGACATCTAAATTTTCAACCATGCTCATGAAAGCCACGCGTTGACTTAAATCTAGAGGGGCTTGAAGTGTGATGGAAACACCATCTAAGGCTCTGGCAACATCAGCTCCGAATTTGCCATTGATCGTATTCACAATGGCTGTGGTTGTAGTGAAGTCACTTTCCCGAACATTCAGAACCACCCGTTCTGATTTGTCAAAAGGGTTTTCTACCATGCGCTCAACGGTAGCTCCGGAGGGAATTCGAGCAGCAGTGGTGACACCAGTAGAGACTTTAGAGCCGGCAGCGCCTGCATCGATGCTGGTGGCGGTTAAAGGGCCTTGAGCCAATGCATAAATTTCTCCATCAACACCTCGCAGACTGCTAAGCAGCAAAGTACCGCCTCTTAAGCTAGATGCTTTGCCTATGGCCGAAATGTTCACGTCAATTTTCTGACCAGGTTTGGCAAAGCCTGGCAACTCTGCTGTCACCATGACTGCCGCAGCATTCTTAATGTCAACTTTTCCTGCGCTGGTCGCAGTTTCAAAATCAGATAAAGGACCTTCCATTGCCACACCCAAACGATTCAGCAATGTTTTCATGCTTTGGGCCGTAAAAGAAACGTCTGAGCCATCACCTGTGCCTTGTAGTCCAACCACCAAACCATAGCCGATCAATTGGTTGCTGCGCATTGCTGCGACACTGGTCAAGTCTTTGATGCGATCAGCAAAAACATTGCCGCTGCTCAGCGTTAAAACCAATAAAAGTGAAAGCCAGTTTTTCATGTTGAACTTAAAAGCAGGGTTAAATTAAAAAGGCCAAATTTTCATGAGTGCACTGGTTCCCCAGCCTGCACGCGTAGCATTTGCCAAGTCGCCTGCACCTCGATAGGCAATTTGTGCATTTGCCAGCCGGCGTGATTGAACGGTGTTGTTGGGCGCGACATCATCGGGTCGAATAATGCCCGCCACTTGAATGATCTCTGAACCTTCGGTGAGCGCCAATTGCTTTTCACCACGCAACACTAAATTGCCGTTGGGCATGACTTCAACAACAGAAACCGCGACCGAACCAGACAGGCTGGCTTGTTGATCGGCAGCACCCGTGCCCTTGTTGTTGATTTTTCCGCCAAGCATGTTGATTCCGTTCATGAAACCGCCTAAGCCTGCGCCATAGTTTTGCAAACCTTTAGGCACCACATCGTTGCTGGACTCTCGGCTGATGTTGGCATTCTGCGTTCTTGCTGCTTGTGTGGATTCGTTCAGCAGAACAGTGATGACGTCGCCGACTTGAAAATTACGACCTTTGCCAAACCAACTGTCGCTTTGACGACCCACGTAAATTGCGCCCGTTGCAGGTTTAGCATTCTCGATAGAAATTGGATAAACGGGTTCAAACTGTGGGGTGTGTGTCATGGCTTGTGGTGGCATGACAGAACAAGCCGTCATGCTGCTAAGTGCAAATATCACCAGGCTAGTACGTTGCAGCCAATTGGTAAAAATGATCATTTTTATTTGCCTTAGAGGTTGTTGTTCATGAACTTGAGCATGCCGTCAACAGCTGAAATGGCCTTCGAGTTAATTTCATAGGCGCGCTGTGTCTCAATCATGTTGACCATTTCTTCCACAACATTCACGTTGGAAGCTTCTAAGGTGCCTTGCATCAAGAAGCCAGCACCCGTATTTCCGGGTTGCAACACTTGTGGAGCGCCAGAGGCAGGTGTTTCCTTCATTAAGTTTTGACCCACGGATTGCAAGCCACTCGGGTTGACAAATCTGGCCACTTGAATTTGACCCAATACTTGAGATCCGCCAGCCGCAAGTTCTACTGAGACAGTGCCATCCCGACCAACAGTGACCGATGAGGCTGTATTGGGTATGGTGATTGCAGGCTGCAACAGAGCGCCACTAGAGGTCACAATTTGACCTGTAGACGACAACTTGAAATTGCCATCACGGCTGTATGCTATCGTGCCATCTGCTTGTGCAATTTGGAAAAATCCCTCACCAGCAATCGCCATGTCAAGTGGATTTTGTGTGTTCACCATGTTGCCTTGCGCATGCAACTTTTCAGTGGCTACAACACGGACACCCGTACCCAGCATTAAACCGGTAGGCGCCTGAGTGGTTGCGCCTGTTTGGCCACCTGCTTGACGTAAGTTTTGATAAAGCAAATCTTCAAAAACTGCACGATCCCGTTTGAAGCCAGACGTGTTCACGTTGGCCAAGTTATTGGAAATTACGTTCATGCGCATTTGCTGCGCATCGAGGCCCGTTTTGGCAACCCACATTGAAGCATCCATTTTTGGCTCCTTTTCTATTTGATATTCAATTAAGTAGCACGCATCATGCTTGCGCCTGATTCGTCAGCATCTTTACTCTGCTTGATCACATTAACGTTTTGCTCAAAGCTGCGACTTTGTTCAATCAGTTTCACCATGACTTCCAAAGCGTTGACATTGCTGCCTTCCAAGGTCTGCGGGGAAAGCGTATTGAGCGTGTTTCCGCCTTGAATGTCTGTGCCTGGAGGTTTGCCCGTCACTTGGTACATGCCATCTGGCCTGCGCTCGAGAGGGGTATTTGATGAGTCACGCATGAAGAGGCGATCAACTAGAACGCCTGGATTAACACCTGCCTGGGCGGGGTTGATAGCAAAAACAGAGCCATCAGGATTGATGGAGACTAAAAATCCAGGTGGAATGTTGATGGGGCCACCATTTTCACCACGAACAATTTGTCCCGATCCAAGTTGCAAAACGCCACTTGCAGTGACCTTCAAATCACCGCGTCGAGTGAAGGCTAATTGGCCGTCTTCAGTGGTCACGCCTAAAACAGATTTATCGTTTAACGCAATGTCAAGATCCCGACCAGTTCGCATCATGGTGCCTGGCTTCATGTTGATATTGTCAACACTCAAGGACTGGGGTTGCAATCGAGATTCAAACCCAGGTCCTTGCGCTTTGATACTGACCATGGCCGCTTCAAAACTGCGTTTAAAACCAGGCGTTGAAACGTTGGCCAATTCATTGGTCATCATTTGGCGAGCAGTGCGCTGCTCGTTGATGGCAATGGCAGCGTTAAAGGCTAAGCGATCCATGACAAAGTCCGAAGTAAGTTATGTCAAATCAATGTTTATGAACGCAAATTGATGATGGCAGACGTCATGGTGCTGCTGGTCTCAATGGCTTTGGCATTTGCTTGGAAGTTACGCTGCGCAGTGATCAAGTCAACCAACTCTTGGGTCAGGTCAACGTTGGCACGTTCTGTTGCACCAGCTCGCAAGGTTCCAAAGCCAGCACTGCCAGCCGTTCCTAAAATAGGTTTACCCGAGGTTGCTGACGTTAAGTAACTTGAATCACCAATTTGACGCAAGCCTACTGGACTTGAAAAGTTAGCCAACAAAATTTTGGCCAATGACTTTTGCGTACCGTTGGAAAAACTGGCGCTCACCAAGCCATCATTGCCAATCGTCATACCCACCAGATCGCCTTCAGGCGCACCATCTTGAGATTGAGACAAAACGGCGAAGGGGGCAGAATATTGCGTCGAGGCTTGATAATCAATGTTAATGGTCAACGCACCTTTACCGCCAGGCAGATAGAAGGTTTCTAATTGAGTGCCCTTGGGTGAAATCAATTTTCCGCTGGTTGCAAAAGTCAGCTCACCTTTGTCTAAAAATACAGGTGACCAAGCTGGCAAGTTGGTAAAGCCATCGCCATTGGTGGTCTCATTACCAGTGCTGTCAATGTACTTGGGCTGTAAAATCCCACCAACGATGTCTTTGTGCTGTGTTGGGTTGATCCAAGTGGATGTCGTACCGCGACCAGCATCTACTTTTTCCAAACCCCAGTTGGCACTTCCAGAAATCTTCACAAAAGCATCGGCACCTGTTGTACTCGTTGTGAATACGAAATTTTTTCCAGCTTTGTCGTAAGTAACTTTCACGCCATTGATAGAGATAGGTGTGCCATCAGGGTTGTTATTCCCCAAAGAATTGATGCCTTTTTCCAAGCGTGTCATGAATGTGTCAAGGGTGTAATCTGTGCCTTTGGGCAGAACCACGGTACCCATCACACCATTGACAGTGACCACAAACCTGTTGTTAGAGTCATCAACCGTGAAACTGTTTGAAACGTCTACTGACGCCATGGTGCCCTTGGCTACTGCAGGTGTCGACTCAATACCGCGCCTTGCCAGAGCCGATGTGTCAATGAAGGTTTCTGCCAGAGGAAGACCCAATAGGCTTTGAGCCGTTGTATTGGCATTGCTGATTTTGATACTGGATTGATCGCCCGTGGTATTGGATTGCAAATTGAAAGTTTTGTTGACAGAGTCAAAAGTCATGGACATGCCAAAGCGTTGATCTTCAGCAGGACGAAGGGCTGCGCCGTTTGGAATGACTTTGGCACTGTAATAACCAGCCTCACTCAAAGTGGTTGACGCAGCTGTCAAGCCCAAAACATCGTTGATACCTGTAGCTGATTTAAGCGAAATTCGCCCGCCGTTGCCGTCCACAAACTTCAAACCTTGGGTGGCATAGTCGTATGACACCGTGACAGTCGCTGTACCGTTCTTCAATGCAGAAGCATCAATCTGAGCTTGAATGGCTGCAACAGTTTCATCAATTGAAATACTGCTAAGACTGCCACTCCCGACGGCAGCTGCATCGGTCAAAGTAATGGTGACCTCAGTGGGTACGCCACCCGTTGCAACCTTAGAGCTCGAGATGATGAACGCTTTGTTATTGTCTGCTGACAAATCGAAATTGCTATCGTCACCAAATTTTTTGTTTAAGAAGTTGGTCACCTCGCTGGCCAGCATGGTTCCAGTCACCTTGGTTTGTGTGGCTAGGCGGCTCAGATCAACAGTGACAGGAGCGCCTGATTTGTCAATATCCACTTCGAACATGGTTGACAAATCAGTAATTTCAGCAGCGGTCAATGCGGTAAAGTCAACACCAGCGGCCCAGTCATAAGGCGAACCCAACAAGGAAGACCCTGTAATTTTGGCGGGTACTGAAGTTCGCTTGTCTGTCAGTTCGTCAAGTGAGAACAATTGAGTTTTGCCTGTTGTTAACTCATCTTTGATTTCATCATAGGGTTTGATTTGACCGTATTGATTGACGTACAACTTTTGATCACGGTCATTCGTGGCTGAAATCAATGCGGGTGCCACTTGGTCTTCGCCAATAAACACGTAAGACTGCCATTTGTTGGCAGGTACATTTTCGCTGGCATTGGATGTTTTAACGTAATAGATGGTGGCTAAGTAACCGTTACCGCCGTTGTCATACACCGTAAACGCTGTACTCTTGTTGTAGGTGGCAGGGTTGGCCCGATTGAAGGGTACCTTGATGACCTCTGCATCTGCTGGAAAATTCAAACCCAAAGATACCAAAGAGGTTTCTTTGGCTTCGCCAGATGTTTTTTGTGGGATGGACAAAATAACACGTTCGTTCACGTTCGCACTACCGGTTGAGTCAACCGTTGCAGCCATGAGTCGTTGCCCTGCAGAATTAACCACGTTAAATTGTTCGTTCAACATGAACGAGCCGTTGCGCGTAAAGACTTCTTGCAAGCCATCGGCCGAGCGCATGGGGAAAAAGCCGTCACCTGTAATGGCCAAATCCAAAGAGTTGGCTGAGAAAGAAATGTTACCTTGGCTGAACTCTTGGCTAACTTGCTTCAACGCAACGCCTTGACCCACTGTGGCCGATGCTTTTTGCAAAGGTGATGTGGCAAAAATGTCTCCGAAGTCAGCGCGTGAGCGCTTGAAGCCCGTGGTGCCCACGTTGGAGATATTGTTGCTGGTAACACCCAGCATGGCCGTTGCAGCATTTAAGCCGGTAAGCGAGGTATAAAAAGACATGGTGTTTAACTCCTAAAAACGATAGGTTTGGTAGATTAAAAGGGCTTAAGCGCCAATGCGCTGAACATCGGTTAACTTGACAGACTTTCCGCCTAAGACCTCAAGCAGAATTGTTTTGTCTGGCGATTGATTCACACCTGTCACTTTGGACAGAATGCTGACGGAAGGATTGCTAGCCTTGCCTTGACTTAAAACGGTGGCTTTGAAACTGTAGTTGCCATTGGGCAACACATTGCCTGAGTCGTCTTTGCCGTCCCAGACCAAGGGAAGATCACCAATGGGTTGTGAACCTAAAATTTGTGTTGCAACCACTTGACCTTTGCTATTGGCCACTTGAATCTTCACGCCTTCCGCGCCTGTCGGTAAGTTAATCACCCCTTGAATGGGTTGACCCTCAGACAAGACACCTGGAGCATCCGGCACTGCCACGGTTTTGCCAATCATGCTGGTGCTGCTCATCATGCGCTCTCCTGCCATGCTGTTGACATAGTTTGTCAAAGTTTGAGACATGGTGGTGGTTGCTTCAAGTTGAGAAAACTGTGCCAGCTGTGCAACGAAAGCTTCATTCTTGACAGGATCGAGTGGATCTTGATTCTTTAGCTGGGTTGTAAACAAAGTCAAAAAATCTTTTTGACCCATGCCATTTCCTGTTTTGGCGGTTAAGGCTTCATTGGCAGCCTCGGCAGTGGTTTTAATACCCTGTGGCGCTTTCATAGGCGATGCGTTGGCTGCATTGACAGTGGCCGCAGCAGAGTTCAGGCTGGTGTTGTTGTACAAAGACATCATGGTGGTTTGTTCCTATTAGGATTTAATGATGTCAATGGTTTTCATCATCAACTGCCGAGCTGTGTTGACCACTTCAACATTGTTTTGATAGGACCGCGCTGCCGCCATCATTTCAACCATCTCAGTCATTTCATTCACGTTTGACAAATACACATAACCATCTTTATCGGCCAAAGGATTGCTTGGGTCTGACATGCGTCGAATGGGGGCGGGGTCATCGGTGATTTGCTCAACTTTGACGCCGCCAGAATAAGTGGTGTTTGACGTATTGAGCTGGTCTTCCATGATGGTTTTGAACATGGCGCGTTTGCCACGAAAGGCCTCAGCGTCTGAGCCAGATACGGTTCCCGCATTGGCTAAGTTAGAGGCAGTGGTGTTCATGCGGGTGGTTTGCGCGTTGAGCGCAGAACCGGCGATGTTGAAAATTCTTTCTATGGTCATCTTGATTAATCTCCACGCAATGCGCGGCGAATACCCGACACGCGATTTTCTAAAATATTCAAGGTCGTTTGATAGTCGGCTGCAGATTGACCAAACTTGGCTTGTTCAACGTTCATCTCAACGGTGTTACCGTCAAAGGCTACGTTGAAAGGCACTCGATACATCAATCCATTTGCCGTTTCTGGGGCCAACATGGGGATGTGCTGTTTGTTGGTTGTATTGATCAGATCTTCTTTTGCGCCACGCAGAACTTTCATAAAGTCAACGTCTTGTGCCTTGAAGTTGGGCGTGTCGGCATTGGCCAGATTCTTAGAAAGAACCTCCATGCGTTGGCTGCGCAGACCAAGGGCTTGCGCATGGACGCCTAATGCGTTGTCAATCATGTTCATGTTTTGCCTTCCAAGGGTTTGCAACATTGCCGGTTTGCCGACATCCAGCGGACTCAAGTTCGCTTTGATTGTTACGATTGCAAAAGCCGTGCCATGTTTTTTTGCCGTTTTTCAATCACTCTTTCAGCCTTTTCATCCGCAAAAGCCGCGAAGTGGCAAAGTCTTGCCATGCGGATTGCCGCTTAGCGGATCCAAGTACGCGTAGGATTTAAAGTCTCATCATCCAAAGCGTTTTGAGCCGCGATGCGGGGCGGCTTTGCGGCGCCGCTCAGCCGCTCAATGGCGTTTTGAACCAAGCCCTGAACAATTGAAACGCGCGTCATAGGTGCCTTGGGGTTTTGTCCTTCGTACAAATGACGGGCTTGTTTTCCAGGAATTCCCAGGGGGGCCTCAGGTCTAAGCTCTGATCTCGAGGCAGGGTGTAGCACTGCTAAGTAGAGCTCGTCCAAAGTCACAGGACGGTCTTTTTTAAGGCCTACCTTGTCAAAGTAGGTGTCTACCAAATGGAGTTGCTCGTAGACGCTTAACCTCAAGATACTTTTAGGTGCTTGTCCCCAACCGACACTGGCCGCGCCTCGGGCAGGCCCATCACAGAATTGAATAATGCCGTGGCAACGCTGATTGGTGGCAACGGGATTCATGCCATCGCTCTCCATCAGTGTCAGACGCGCAAAGTCATCTGGAGAGAATTGATGCTTTTCAGCAACTTGCAATATTTTTTGATAAACATCCTGCCTCTGTCCTAGAGGCACAAACCCTCTAGACACTGCGCGGTCTAATGTTTGATTCAAGATCAGGTTGTTTGAACTTGAAACTGGAGAGTTTGCAGTCGCTGCTTGGGCAACTAGCGACGGATCGGTTGGGCTAGGATTTGCTGCGACTTTTGCTGGGTTAGCACCCATGGAAAGAAGGCTGCTTCTTTGGGCCAATGCCAAAGACGTTGGCATGGGCGCTGGCATGCTTTGTTTTGGAGCAGCCAGATTCGACTCTGACAATTGAGCTTGAAGTTGTCCTAATTGAATGCTTTGACCAGGGAAAATTTTGTTGGGATTGGCAATTCCATTGTTGGCAGCCAGTGAGCGTGCCCATTGATACTCTTGACTCCCATTGAGGACCAGCCCTTTTGCTTGCGCTTGCTGCCTCACGATACCAATTAATGTGTCACCAGATTTAACAAGAAGGTTTTCGTGAGTTTGCTCAAGTACTTTGCCAAATCCAGTTCGAGCGAAGCCCGCCGATGAATTCGACGTTTCCGTCGATTCCATCGGATTTCGCAGATTGACGCCTTGGGGCAAGCCCAATGGTTTCGCGCGTTGATTAGGGTCGTCTATTCGCATGGTATTGATTGACGGTCATTTCACCGTGGCATCTTTATTGCAAGAGCTCCTGTATGTTTAATATGAATGTCAAAACTTCAACACCCCTCATCAGGCTTATGCAAGTGCTGTGCCTGTTGCTTTTGTCGCATTCAGAGGGCCATGCTCAAGTACAGTCATCCACCAAGAATGCGGTAACACCTCAAGTGGCGACAGAGACCGCACAGACCAATTTATCGGTCATGTCTCAACAAGTAACACAATGGTTATCAAAAACTCACGGAATTTCTTCTAAAGACGTCACATTGAAAGCGCTAGATCCTAGGCTTCAGGTAGCCTCATGTTCACAGCCCATGGCGATTGATCATCCCTTTTCTTCTCGAGAAACTGTCAGGGTCAGGTGCACAGAACCCGTTTGGCAGTTGTATGTCCAAGTTAGCCTGGCTAATTTGAGTCCCACTCCTGGTCCCAAAGCCTTAGCGTCAGCTAAAGCTGCGAGTACCGGTGCAGCTGCCGAAGCCAATGATTTGAAATCCAGTGGAAGAACCGTGGTGGTGCCCAAAAGATTTTTACAAAGAGGTGCCGTGTTACAGGCAGAGTGGCTAGAAGTTGTTCAAGCTCCATCGGGTCCTGTCGATTCCAGTTGGCTAGGAACTGTCGCGGATGCGCAGCAATCTGAATTGGTTCGAGATGTGCCTGCAGGCCAACCGATGAAGAGTTCGGACATTAGAAAAGCCATCTTGGTAAGACAAGGCCAAACAGTTTTGTTGTCAGTGGGTGATAAAGTGGGCTACCAGATCACGGTCAGGGCGGAAGCTTTACAAGACGGACGTCTTGGAGAGCAAGTTAAGCTCAAGAATCCTGAGTCTGGCCGTCAAATTTCTGGCGTTGTCACTGGACCCAACACAGCCAAAGGCTTGTGATTGCAAATATTTCCTCAAGTTATAGAATGATGTGCCGATACTGAGCATGACTAACCCCAAAAGAGGTTCTGATTGCCTCAGAACCCAATGAGAAAGAGAGCTTGCCATGACTGATGCGATATCAAACTACGGACGACGGGCCCAGTCGGATGCGTCCCTGCGCAGTTCATTGGACAAAACTGATCGTAAATCTGCCACATCAACGGCTAGCCTTGCTGCGCCCATTGCTACGGGTGATGCAAAACCCACAGTGTCCCCAGGACCAGATCAACTCCACATGACCAACGTAGCTCAAAAAGCAATGGCAGAGCCAGACTTTGACAAAGCCAAAGTAGATTCCATCAAACAAGCCTTGCAAGATGGCCAGTACCCCTTGAATCCGAGGCGTATTGCCGAGAGCTTTTTTGCCATTGAGCAAATGATTCGTGAGTGAGTCTGCACTTTCATTGGCGATTCAGTTAAATCAAGTTTTGTCGCTTGAGTTTGATGCTTTGAAGGAACAAGACTTAGATCGATTTGAAGCACTTCAGGCTTCAAAAAATGCCATCTTGGCAGACCTCACCTTGCTTTGTCCCGATACCGAAGACCTGCAAAAACTACCTGAATGGGATCAACTTCGAGAAGAATTGCTTGAATGTCGAGATGCTCACAGGCGCAACGCAGTGTTGATTGAAAGAAAATTGGATGCCATCAGGGGCACTCTCCACAGCTTAAGGGTGGGCGACTCAGGCAGTTCTGTTGAGGTATACGATCGTCTGGGCCAAGTCTCGAGGTACATCAGAGGCAGAGGATATCAAGAGGTCTGAGTTTCTGATGTCTCGTCACCGGGTCTCAAACCTTTGAGCCAATAAACCCAAGACAGCACCACTGCCACAACTGTATACAGTTCTTGCGGTATTTCCTCATCCACATTCAACCTGCTCAAAAGCGCTAGCAGTTGAGGGTCCTCTGATATGAAAACGCCATTCTTTTCAGCTTCTTCAATCATGCGACGTGCCAAATCGCCATCACCTTTGGCGGTCACGATGGGCACTGGGTGCCTTCCGTAGGCAAGTGCAATGGCTTGACGGGTATATTGACTCATGCAGAAATGTCCACGACCAAACCTCTTCCAGAAGGCGTCCACTCTGGGCTGGGCTCCGGACGAGGGCCATGGACCACTTGAAACGAGCGCATCGATAGCCCGGCAACTTGTAATTCTTGGCCCAATGAATTAGATTGATTCTTGGCTAGCTGAACCACATCATAGTCAGTGGCCCACATGGTCAGGTCAACTTCTTGAGATTTCATGAGTTGCGTTTTGAGCCAAACAGGCCCTAAATTTTCGGTCTTAGAATGAACATTGACAGTCAGAACCGGGGGCTCGCCTTCTTGACGAGGTCCCCTTCGAATGGTTAATTCGACAGGATTGGCGTCCTTGAAAGGGAGTGTCATGCTGAACAACACTTCTCTTTGTGCCTGAGCCTGAACAGCTTGAACTTGGCTAGCCTCCAAATCATCGATGGCTGCATGAAGTTTGCCAATGGATTCTCCCTCCGATCCTTCACTGACCTCAATTTGATCTAAGGCCTCAATGAGTTTTCGTATCAACTGTTTGGGATCATCAATGGGTGGAGACATGCCTTTTGCCAGCCAGACTTCGGCCCCAATGGCATTGGCCATAGCTTGTCGAATAGCAGCGGGTGTCAATTGAGCCATGCTCAGTTGAAGGTTGCGCCACTGCGCTTGTAAATCAGGTCGAGGCACACTTTGGAGCAATGCGTCCAGGGTGCCAGGCCGATAGAGTTGCGACAAATCTGCAGTGCCTGGAGGACGGTATAAGAGAGTCGCAATTTTAGAAATCCATGGCGCTACACCTGTAGGCATGGACGGGCTTTGAGGCAGTGCACCCAAAATGCCTGTGTTGGGTTGCAGTGCATGGGGTGCTGGAACAGGCATCAACGACCATGGCCCCTGGGCTTTGCTCTCTACTTTCAGCCAAACAGACTCACCAATGGGTGCCAAATTTTGAAAAGGCCCATCAATCAGTTTGCCTTTTAAAAAAAGAGATGGTTGATCACCATGTAGTCTCATCAAACCTTGAACCACTTGGCCGTCTTTTAAGTTTAATTCTGCCGCCGTAGGTGCCCCAAGGGGCAACAGCTTACCCTCCAAGTAGATTGGATTAATTCGGCCTGGCGAAACAAGCGCCTCTGCGCCATTGATCAAGGAAACCTAACCCAGTTTCTACGCGCACTTGCGTCATTGCCATAAAACTTGTTTTGCTTTTCAACACCTTCGGCGTCATTGGTAAAAGCACTTAAAGTTTGAATGACCAATTGAGTGTGGTCAGGGATGGTCAAGGTTAAACCTACTTTGATTTTTTGTGCGGGGTTACCACTCAAAATCAAGGGGTTGGCCTTTAAAAGCGCGTTGCGCAAAATTGGATAACTTAAAGGACTGTCTTTGTAGACTTCTTGAACCACTTTGTCCAAAGTTTGGGAACTCTTCAGAGTGAAAGTTTTTTGTTGTGAGGATGCCTCACTCGACGCAGCTGCAGCGCTTGTTTGAGCTTGCAACTGTGTCACTGTGCTGAAGCATAAAAAAAAGATCAGCAGCAGACTGCTGAGCCCACCACTGAATGTGGCGCTTGATAAAGTGTGAGTGAAGCAGTTTCTTGAATTGAAATAGCGTTGCATGAATGCCTCTTGTGAAAATTATCGCGGCAATACGGGTTTGTTTTGCACAGCTTGTGACTCTGGTACAACAGAAGGATTTTTTACAACCGTGTCAGCTGGCCAGGCACGCCAATTCACTTGCACCGCATTGGATGGGCCAGCCGCCAAAATCAATTTAGAGTCATAAGGTGACACGGCTTGAACTCTTGCCAACAGGGTTTGGGGCGCGCCTTCTTTGCCTAATAGTTGTGCAGGAAAATTTTTTGGATCAGCAATGAGCCATTCATCGCCTTTTTTAATGCCAGCCATGGCGCCGGCATTGATGGAAATGGCTTGCTGATTGACCGCTGTGACAGTTGGTTTGACATCTTCGCAAGATAACCACTGAGCTATCTTTTGTCCCCACTCGTCAACTTGCTGCCGAAGTGCCTGTTCACTGGCCATGTTTATACGCGTCGGACGCCACGCTTGGCTGTCGACTTCAAGTTGGACGGTCATGCTCTCTTGATAACTGAGTCCGGGATCTTCCTTAGGGCTGATCTCTAGCGTCAAGGTGGCCGTCATGCTTGGCCCCATGGCGCCTGCGAGGCCTGCCATGCCCGGAGAGGGCAGTAAAGCTGTACGTGCATTGAGCTTAGCGACCCAAGGCACATTGCCGCTTGGTGTAGAAAGCAACGCGCTTTCGTAGGCCGTCATTCGGCCAGACATGGTCGGCTCGTGCATGCCTGGAATCATCTTCCAGTTGTTTTTTGTGGTGTTAGCTGGTGACAGCCAACTCCTTTGAAGAATAGGCGAAAAAGCTTGGACAAATGCAGGATGGACATCGCGGTCCATTTGCATTTCAAAATTGATCAAGTGACGCAGCTGGGCGTTACTTTTTGAAACATCACATTGAGTCACACTGCTATCAAGCAATTCTGCTGCAGGTGCCGCGATGGTGGGGTTGGAAGTGAAATGCTTGTTAAACTGCCTTGCACCCAGGGAGAAAAGTGCACTCAGCTTTTGCCAAGCGCCACCCAGACTTAGAGAGGCTTGCTCGGCAGTCGTGGGGGAGGGCGGCGAAATTTGCAACTGCGCTTTGGGTTGTCCTGCCTCATCACGGTTATAGGCCAATACCTTGACGCCTCGAACCTTCATGCCATTTTTAAAGCTGCTACTTTCACGCAAACTGCCGTTGGCATCAATCCATGTCGTTGTTTGCACGCTTGTAGGGGAGTCTAAAGCCGCCTCCACCAAACCTTGCCGAATGGCATCCAGTTTGTCTTGTGGGCTCAATGCGTTAGGCTGCGGCTGTGCGCTTGCTTGATTCTCAGCAGAAGGTGGCTTAGCGGCGCTTGACTTAACTTGAGCGTAACTTAAGCCACTGGTCATCGCCAGTGTAAAACTAGCTAAGCAGGCCAGGCTGACTGCAGACTTCTGTTTTGAAAAACCAGCGCAACTCATATCAGCGACCTTTGGATGCAATCTGACCCATATAAAGAGCGCGCAAATCTTGCACGACGTCTCGGTCAAGAGAGAGCGTTGTTTCGTAGGTGTCTTCTCCCACGGGCGTAATGCTGACCAGTTTAGCCCCATAGATCACACCCTCTACGCGTGTTCTGAAGGTGTCATTGGTGACGACCATATCGGCCACAGTAGATGATGCATCCAATTGTTGGCCGTAGACCTGCTCTGTGAGACTGCGGTAAGCATCGAGCTTGGATGCACGAATGGCCATCAATCGCTGTTGAGCAGGGTTGCGGTGATTTTGAACGCTGACTACTGCGTAGCCAGTCGCCGTGATGGTTTCACGTTTTTCAACCAAGGGTGCAACCAAATTATTGTCGTTTGAAAGCACACTGGACAAGCTGACTGATTTACATCCTGTGAGGGACGAAGCGCCGATTGCCAAAACCAGGGAAAACGAAAGAGTGTGGAAGCGTTTCATGTGCTGATCCTTGTAAGTGGGGGGACTTGAGGTCCTACAAGCTCTGATTCGACTTGAACTTGAGAACCTTGAGTGCCGCAATAGAGAGATTCCATCAAAGTTAGAACACTGCAGTTGACGGTTTTCCGACATTTGCGCTTTAATGGGGGTCATTTGCAATACATCAGTGTCTTGTGTCTTTGTATCCAAGCTGTTTTAACTCCTGAAAATGTCGTCCAAGTCTTTGGCCCATTCATTTATCGGCGCCAGTCCCGCTGCCGAAGCCATTCGCCATTTGATTGCCAGGGTGGCAAATTCAAATGCCACTGTACTCATCACTGGGGAAAGCGGCACCGGTAAGGAATTGGTGGCACGTGCACTCCATGATCATTCTGATCGATGTGGTGGTAATTTTGTACCTATTAATTGTGCAGCCATTCCTAAGGACTTGCTAGAAAGTGAGTTGTTTGGTCATCGCAAAGGTGCCTTTACGGGGGCCATGGCGGATCGAATTGGGCGTTTTGAATTGGCCCATGGCGGCACCATTTTCTTGGATGAAATAGGCGATTTGTCACTTGATATGCAAGTGAAGTTGCTTCGGGTTTTACAAGAACGCTCCGTTGACCCTGTCGGCGGACTTAAATCTGTCGCAATTGATGTGCGTGTTGTCGCCGCCACACACCGAGATCTAGAAGCCGAAATTGAATCAGGAAGATTTCGTGAGGACTTGTACTATCGCTTGAATGTGCTACCGCTTAACACGCCAGCCTTGCGCCAGAGAACTCAGGACGTGCCTGAACTGCTTGCGCATTTTGCCAAACATTTTGTTTCAAAGGGGCTGGCGCCTATCAGTTTTGCACCAGATTTCATTGAGGCTTTGAAAGATTACCCCTGGCCTGGCAATGTACGAGAACTCTCCAACTTGGTAGATCGGTTCAACACCTTGTTCAGTGGACAAAAATTGTTTCTACACACGGTTCCAGCCTCACTCTTGCCCAAAGGATTAAGGTCTATTCAAGCCGAGCGCTCAAGTTCAGTGCCCAGCGAGATCCCTAATATAGAGTTAATGAGAGCTGACGAAAGGCCAGAAAATCACAGTGCCAATGCCGATGTCATGAACCCTTTTGCCAATCCTGCACCGCCGATGGCCCTTGATATGCACAACGAAGTGGAAGACATCATTATGTTGGCGCAAGGTTTGCCCAGTTTGCCGCCGGAAGGCTTGTCTTTGAAAGACCGCCTGGCTGACATTGAAAAAGATTTAATCGTTCAAGCTTTGAATCGGACTGATGGCAATGTTTCCCAAACCGCCCGTTTACTGAACCTGCAACGAACCACGTTAATTGAGAAACTCAATAAATATGATTTGCGTCAAGGTAGCTTGCCCGTTATCTCAGCGCCATCCAGTGCAGCACAAGCCGAATTGGATCCGCCATCTAGTGAAGTTTGAATTGCAAGAAGCCGAAAAACCTTAAGGCTTGGTGCTCAGGACGCCCGCGCTACCACTGGGAGTAACTTCCTGCTGAACGCGGGGGTATTGGATCATTTTTTCACGTTGACGCGCCGCGTTAACACTGGCTGCAGCGGCCTGTGTGCTGGCAGACGTTTCGGCAGATTGGCGTTCACGCTGCAGTTTGGCAATCGCTTCCATCTCTCTTTTCAGGCCACCGGTTTCGCCAACGGCACCTTGAAGATTTTGAAGCTGAGTGGATAGGGTTTTGAGCGCATTCGCTTGCTGTTGCAAACGCCCGTCCATCCCTTGAACTTGTTTTGCAAGAACCTGACCTTTGGCATCTACTTGCTTAGCAGTTTGCTCAGGCACACTTTGAGAGTTTTTAATGGCTTCGTCCAATCTTGCCTCTAGCTTGCCTTGCATGTTGGTGAGGCCTTCTTGTTTGCTGACCATCTCTTGGAGGGCCACATTGACCGATCCAACCAACTCCATGGAGGCGTCGAGTTCAACGACCCTTTTTCCAACTGCATCTACCATGGTGTCGAGCTGGTTGATTCTAGATTTCAGACTGATGGTCATGGCAGCAAAGACGGTAGCTGCTAACAACATCAGTCCGCCTGCAGCCGCAAAAAGAATGGTGGTCTGCTTCTTTTGAATTCTCAAAGTGGCATCTAGATGTTTGGTCGCAGCTTTGAGGTCGGCACCTGCATTTGTGGCCATGTTGGCAGAGCGTGTGGCAAGCTCTGCAGATTCCAAAACTACAATTTTTAAGCCCTCAAGATCTTCCGGTGCTTGAGGGGCAGAATTCAATGTGGGCTCGGTGGGGTGGCTTCCATGGCCTGTTGTGGGTGAGGTACTCACGACTAATTCCTTTTTTCAAGCTGATCCAGTCGTTCATGGAGCTGGTCATTTTCGATTTTTAAGTTGATAACGCGCGCAGGAAAGTCCATATCGGGAACAGCCCCTAGACCTTTTCCGATTTCAATCTCTTTCTCAGTATCGGCACTTGTTTCAATTTTTGTAGATGCGAGGTCTGAAATATTTGGAGCAAGGGGTTCCGAAGGCGATGGTTCTGGACTCTGTTCAGTCAAAACTGGTATTTCTGTTGCCTTCCTGGTCAAAGTCGCTTCCGCTATTTGGTTGTCAATTCTGTCAGGTGTATCGGAATACCCCAAATGCACGGACACATCTTGAGTTACGGCAACAGATTCATCTGCATAGTTAATGTCGGTACTGCCACCTTCTTCGATGATCATGTGGGCGTCGACAAACTCCTCACCTTCTTGGAAAACCTTGCGAACCGAAGGCTCAGTTTTTTCGGCTGATTTGCTAACGGCGATGCGCGAGCCCTCTGGCATGACAACTTCGTGAGGGTGTTCGTTTCTAATAATTTCGTCGTCATTCATGTCGATCTTCCTAATTTTTTCGGATTGACGGGTTCAATTGATCTTGTAAATTTTGACTAGAGCGAATCCAACTGGAGGAGGGGATGTCTTTGCGTTTCAGAAATTCATTGGCCTCTGTCAAGCTTGCATGAGGGCCTGTTACCAATAAGAAATAGGCTAGAGTTTCGCCTGGTCTATAAGCTGCAACAATGTGAGAGTCGTTCAAGCCTGCGTACAGTTGCTGCGTTTGCTCAGCTTTGCTAAAAACATTGAAAGTGCCGTGTTGGATGAAAAATGATTTGGGATCTAAGCGTTGTGCCCAAAGTTGACCCTTAACAGCAGGCCCCGGAAGTTCGATGCCATTGGGTGGCGGCGCCAAGGGTGGGTAGGCTTTGGCTGGCACACTTGGTTTGAGAGTTTCGGCTACAGCGGAAGGTGAGCCTAACAGTTTGTCAGAGCTTGTTGGGGGCTCAGGTGATGGTGCTGCTGAAATGATGGGGGCAGAAGCAACTTTTTTGGCTTGACCAATGCCAAAAGCAGCAGGCTGTAACCACGCCATTAAGCCTATCGAAATCATGAGCATCGAACAAATAGCGATGACCCACTTCCATGTTTTCAATGAGATTTTTGGCTTCGGCAATTTGAGCGAAAGTTGATTCTGGTATTTTTTTAGACCCTTGTACAAGTCTTTGAATTTTAGATTTTTCAATGCCGAAGTTTGAGACTGAGCCTTGGCCATCACTTTGGTAGACAAGGTCGCGTTGCCCATTCGTTGTCCCATGGGCACATGGTTCATGAGTTTGAGTTGGGTAAACAAAGGCCGAAGCATGGCTTCATGACCTTGCGAGTGCGCCTGCAACCAAAGTGCCTGTGCTTGCTCTGGCGTTGGAAGTGCTATGTTCCAACGCATGATTCTTCGCCCCATGGCAGAAATGAGGTTTGCTGTGGGCTCTGGACCACTCAGCATCAGAATGGCTCTTATATTGGCACCTGGAAATTGTTGAATCAATTGGCCAAGGAGTTGGAGTTCATTGGCGGGCAATGCTTGGGCATCGTAGACCACCCAGACACGATCTACCTTGCCAATGTCCACGGGTTTCATGGCTTGGTTGAGTGACAAGCCAGCGAGCACTTTGTTAAAACTGTCAATGAGGGCCTGAGCATCGGTTGGAAAGTACGCCTCAAGCGTGCTTTGTGGCATGAGGGTCCTGATTCTTTCAACAAGACAATCGCTGTAATGCGTGAGCAAAGCAGAATTGGGACAATGCACAATCAGGCTCATGCCCTCTCGGCTTAGTCCGTTAACGCATGAATCCATGCGCAATCTGTCTAGGGGTTGAAAAAAGTATTCAGTCATTTCATTGGATGTCTCAGTTCACAAGCTTGCCATCAACATCAAATTGCATAGATTGCGGAACTTTGGGCGAAGGTCTCATCATAGGCTGAACGCCAGGACGAACGTCGGCCAAACTGAAGACATAAGCGATGACTTGTGCAACAGCCAAATAGAGTGACTCGGGCACAGGGTGATCAAGCTTTGTAGAAAAATAGAGCGCACGCGCAAGAGGGGGCGCAGAGAAAATTTCAACGCCATGCTTTGCGGCTTCTTCACGAATGATTCTGGCCATGTGGTCAGCGCCTTTGGCCAGCAAGATAGGAGCACCATCTCCTGTGGGGTCATATGAAAGCGCTACGGCAAAGTGTTCTGGGTTGGTAATCACCACATCGGCGTCTTTGACTTTTTGAATCATTTTCGCATTGGCCATTTCCCGCTGACGCTGACGAATTTGAGCCTTGACCTCTGGCCGGCCTTCCATTTCCTTCATCTCGTCTTTGATGTCTTGCTTTGTCATGCGCATCCGTTTCATGAATGCGTAGCGCTGGTAGGGCGCATCTAAAAGTGCAATGACCAACAAACTGAGGGAAAGCCAAAGGGCTGACTCTCCAATCATGATGCCCGCGGCTGCAAGGGCGGGCTCTAATCCCATTTGACCCAAATGCATCAGAGCATCCATTTGCCGACTGATTAAAAACCACAAAACAGTGGCTACCAATGAAAACTTCAAAACGGATTTGCCTAGCTCCATGATCGCCTGGCTGCCAAACATGCGTTTGACCCCCGCCAGAGGGCTCAACTTGCCAAAATTAGGCATGACACTTTTCATGGAGAATAAATAGCCACCGGTTGCGCCACTGGCCAAAACAGCAACAACTGCCGTGATTAACAAAACAGGAACAATCAGTAAGAAGCTTTCACCAATTTGGTAGGCAAAGCTTGTGACCAACAAGTCAGGATTGTCCAAAGTCTTTCTGTCAAACGTAAACCCTTTTGCAAAGATGTTGGCAATTTTTGCCATCCATGCACTGCCGATCATGTAGAGAACCAAAATTGCCCCAATGGTCACTGCAGCTGCTGGGAGTTCGATCGATCTGGCAACCTGCCCATCATCGCGAGCATTTTTGAGTTTGCGCGACGTCGGTTCTTCGGTGGCTTCTGCGCTGTTATTTTCTGACATGTTGCGCTACTTAATTAGTTGAGTCCGACCAAAGTGCGGACTTGAAAAAAACCTTGCATCCACAGCCATTGAATGCGGGCACCGATGCTGGGTAAAGCCAAAATTAAAATGGCATAGCCAGCAAAAATCATAGCGGGAAAACCAACCGAGAAAATGTTCAAACTGGGTGCAGCGCGCGTCGCAACGCCCAAACCTATGTTGATAAACAACAAGGCAACCATGACGGGCAAGGCCGTTAAAAGCGCACCGAGGAAAAGCATGGAACTCCAAGCTACCAATTGTTTCCAGGCTAATTCACCCATTAAGTTACTGCCGATAGGCATGCTTGTAAAACTTTCAATGACCAAATTGAGCAACAAAGCGTGGCCTCCTAAACCCACAAAAATCAAGGTGGACATCACGAGCAAAAACTGGCTGATGACAGGCACATTGCCAACATTGGGGTCAATCATGGTGGCCATCGACAAGCCAATGGCATTGGCGATAGATTGGCCAGCAACCACAATGGCTGCAGTGACCACTTGCAACATCAAACCCATCACCAAGCCAATCATGAGTTGATTGCCAATCTCTAACAAACCAGCTGGTGATAGCGGATCGATTTGCGGCCATTGGTGCAAGGGGTAAACCAACCAAGTGATGGACAAGGCCAAGACAATGCGGATACGAAGGTTGAGGGCTCTTAAAGAAAAAATTGGAGCGGCAATGAGCAGCGCGGAAATGCGCAGCATAGGCCAAAGAAGGGTGTAAAACCTTTCAAGCAGATCAGTTGCTGCGAAGTCCATAGGGCGTAAGGCGATAACTTGAGATGTGACTCAAGCAAACAAACCCGGAATTCGTTGAAAAATACTGCGGGTGTAGTCAACCAAAGTTGTTAACTGCCAGCCACCCACAATGGCAATGGTAACGGCCAAGGCTGCCAGCTTCGGAATAAAACTCAAGGTCATTTCATTGATGGAAGTGGCTGCCTGCAAAATGCCAATGACCAGTCCTACCAACAGCGCAACCCCTAGCAAAGGTGCGGAAATAATGACGGTCATCCAAAGGGCTTGTCTGCCTAAATCAACAACGGTAGAAGTATCCATGGTGAATTCCTTTATGTCGTTACAAAACTGGCCGCTAAGGAGCCCAATATCAAACTCCAACCATCTACCAAGACAAAAAGCATGAGCTTAAAAGGCATAGAGATCATCATGGGTGAAAGCATCATCATGCCCATCGACATCAAAACGCTGGCCACAATGAGGTCAATGACAACAAAAGGAATGTAGATTAAAAACCCAATGGTAAAAGCACTCTTCAGTTCAGAGGTAATGAAAGCAGGCACCAGTGTGGAGAAAGGGACTGCTGCCGGATTGACGGGCTCTCCTTTTCGGGCCATTTGCATGAACATGCCAATGTCATCTTCACGTGTTTGTTTCAACATGAAGCCTCTCAGCGGTTCTTCGGCAGCGGCCAAAGCTTTTTCAAAAGCCATGCCCTTTTGCATGTAAGGTACCAATGCATTGTTGTAGATGTCAGTCAGTACGGGTGACATGATGAACAAAGTGAGAAACAGCGCCAAACCTACCAAGACGGTATTAGGAGGTGTTTGGCCGGTGCCCAAAGCTTGTCGAAGGATGGAAAGCACAATGATGATTCGAACGAATGCCGTCATCATTAGCAAGAACGATGGCAGCAATGTAAGGGAAGTCATTAAACCTAACAATTGCAATGTCAGGCTGTACTGAGTTCCTTTAGAGGTGCCATTGACATTCACCATTGGAATGCCTTGCGCTGAGGCCAGTGTGGGAAAAGCCAAAATGGCAATGGCAAGAATGAAACTTGCCAAAATGATGGGTTTACGCCACATGCTGAGCCTCTGTTCGATTAGATTCTGGCATCACCAGTGTGTCTGTAGAAATGTTTGATTTGGTGGCCATTTCGCCTGTGAGCGCGCAAATTTGAGTAGGACTGATGCCAATTAAAACCTCGCGATCTCCCACACGCACCAAGGCTACTTTTTGACGAGTGCCCACGCTGAGCACTTCTAGCAATTGAAGTTTGCGCCCGGCGTTTTGGCTGATTATTTTAGTCTGCAGCCGACGTAATGCCCACAACAGCGCTGCCAACAGAGCGAGGACAAGAACAAAACTGCCCAGCAATCGGAAAAGATCAGTGCCATTGAAGCCGGGGGACATGATGTGTTAAAGGTTTTTCATGCGTTCCGCTGCTGGAGCGACACGCGTCAGTCGAACCCCGTAGCGATCATTGACCAATACAATTTCGCCTTGAGCTACGACAGTGTTGTTGATTAACAAATCAAGTGGTTCGCCCGCAATTCTGTCCAGTTCCACGACACTGCCTTGGGTAAGACGCATAAGATCTCTGATTTTGATCATGGCGCGACCCACTTCAATCGACAAAGTGACGCTGATGTTTTGCAGAACTTCAGGATTAATTTGCTTGGATTCAGCATGAACTTTGGCTGAGTCAGCGCTATCGAGTGTGTTGTCGGTCATGTCAAGTGTCCTGAAAATTATTGCAAACTTAAGATGCTTGCACGTTCAATTTGTACGGCTGTTTGGGCGCCTAAAGTGCCCACCTGAACTTCAAAGGCAGGAAGCCCGTTCACAATGAGACGAGCCAGTTCTGGTTTTTTGAAAAACAAAACATCGCCTTCCTTAAAATTCTGGATGTCCCCAATGGAGCTTTCAACGGCGCCCATTAGAACTCGAATTTCTAAATTGGCAGACTCAACAGCTTCTTCCAATTCGTCGTGCCATTGCTTGTCTGACTCTTCGTTTCCATCGCCAGATTGCACTCTGCTGCGCAATAACTCTCTGATGGGCTTGAGGGAAGCATAGGGATAGACCAAGTCAACAAAGCCTTTTGCGTCAATATTTCCTTCTGCTTCAAATCTTGTGAGGACGACCAGATCATCTTCATCGGCTATTTGTGCGAACTGAGGGTTGATTTCTGAGCTGACCAGCTCAAACTCAACTGGCATCACAGGCGCCCAAGCGTCTTGAAGAGACCGAAAGAAGACATCCAGAATCATGTTGATGATTCTGGTTTCTGTAGGCGTGAACAAACGGCCTGGCGGTAATTCGCCGACACCCTTGCCAAATCCACCAAAAAAACTGTCCAGTGAACTAAAGACCACTGCTGGGTCAATGACCACAATGGAGAAGCCTCGAAGTGGGTTCATTCGAACCACGTTCACTGAAAGTGGGGATTTTAAAGTTTTTAAATAATCTCCAAATCTAACAATTTGAACTTGGGTTGGATTGACGCGAGGGCTACTTCGCAGCATTTCAAGCAAGCCCAATCGGAAGGTTCGAATGAATTTCTCGTTGATCATGTCGATCGCTGAGATGTTCACACCTAAGCTGCTGTTTTCGCTCGCTAAATCATGCTTCTTAACTCGGGCTGCCGTGTTGAAACCGGTGTCAACAGGAATCGAACCATCTTTGACGCCATCGGCCAGTGCCGAAAGTTCGTCTGGGGTTAACAAGGAGGTCGCCATGAAAAATCAGTCAGTCACAAAAATTATTGAACGATGAAGCTAGTGAAATACACCTCTTCAATGCCACCAAAATCTTCATATTTTTCAAGCAGTGTGTTCATGGCATCGCGAATTTTCTGTGCCAGTTCTTTTCTAAATTCAGGCTTAACGATGTCTGCTTCTTGTGTTTGACGCATCACGTCCATGACGACTGAGCGAAGTGCAAAGTCATGCTTCTTCACATTTTCAAATACTCGCTCATCATAATGGGTCATGACCGCTATTTGAACTGACATCACCTTTTTGGATGAACTTAAGTTAACCAGAAACTCACGTTCAACTTGCATGTAAGTGTATTCAAACCTGGTTAGCTCAGGCGAGCCCTTGGTCTTCTTGCCTGGCTTTGTGTCTTTACCCTTGGCATCACCATGGCCGCCTGCAGCAGCAGCAGCCTCAAGTTGCTCGGGATCAATGACAGGCTTGGGGTTGAAGAAACCTGAGAAGAAAAGAGTGGCAAAAACCACAATGATCAAGACCACAATCAAACCCACGACACCCAAAATAATTTTGAGTTTCGAGCCTTTCGGTTTTTCTTCAACAACTTCTTGTACTTCTTCTGCCATGTGGCACCTCTATATGGTCAACTTTACGATTGATACTTTGGATTAAGCCAAAGTGTCCCATCCGTCTGCAGATCTCAACTCTTTGTGGACCTGAGCCACATGGGGTGTATCTGTGTTCACTGCCTTGACATTATTTTCACTGAAGGTATTTTGTCGAGGTGTCGAATTCCCGCCAGACTCACGTTGAGAATCACTGTTCACCCAAACACTAGCAACTGCCGTGCCTGATTGTGCCAAACCTTCCCTTAATTTGGACATTCCGGAGGTGATCAATTCGCGGGTGAGTGCATTTTCGGTCTTAAACAATGCATCCAAGCCGCCGCTGTGCATGTCAAGCTCAACGTCAATACTGCCTAGGTGTCCAGGGTTGAGTTTCAAATGTAACCGCCATTGTCCTTTTTCCATTTGTTCCTGAAGTCGCTCACTCATGGCTTGCCCCAGTTTTTCTCCTAATTGTTGAATTTGGCTAGCACGGTCTTCTAAGGGCACTGCTGCTGCAGAGTTGCTTGAGGAGGGTCCAATTAAGCTGTGCGTCGATCGTGACGGCTCAGCGTTTGAGGGGGTGACAGTGACAGAGCTTGAGTCAAAAGTTGAGCTGGTCAGTGCAATGTTCAAATCGCTTTGCAGGTCAATGCCAATGTCAGTGAATCCTAGGTCAATTGTGGCTTGGGGGATCGAGGTTGGGTTGCTGTCTGACTTCAAGGCCGCTGTGGCTAAGTTGGCCCATGTTGTGGGTGTGTCATTTCCGTTTAACTTGGCCAATTGTCTTGTCATGGTTTCCCAAGCGGGAACCATGCGCATCCGCATGACATCTAAGGGACCCATTTCTACGGGAGATTCGCTGGCGGGCTGAATATGGATGCTTGAATTCGCTGGATCGACGGCCTTAGAGACAACCTGACTTAAGAGTGTTCCAGCCATTAAAGGCAGATTCAGAGAAACGGGGTCCTGTGAGCTTGAATCGACTGATGCCGAATGGATCTCTGCTGTTGTGATCGGTTGCATAGCCAAATTGGAATGAGAAGCCATTGGCAAAGACGTCACAGGGGTAGGCTGCACTGGGGCAGCATTTTGAAGGGTTCCAGAGGCTTGACTGGCTACCAGCATTTGATTGAGGTTCGACAATTTGATGTTGGATTCTGATGCGGCCTCTGAGTTGGCGATATCAAGCTGGTCTTTGTCTGCCGAAATGGCGGCGTTGACCTTCAAGCTGGTATTTGGGTTCAACCCGAAGCCTGATGGAAGCTCAGCTTGAGTGGCTTGCTGCTGACTTAACAAAGGGATGTTTGTCTGAGGGGTGGTTAATTGACTGGAATTGGGTATTGAATTTTTCGCCATCAAATTCAATGACGGATGGGGGGCTGCCTCCCACATTGAATTGGACACTTTAGGCCCTTCAAGGCCGGCGGGCATGGCGCTGGGGTGATTTGCCAACCAGGTGAGTGTTGAAGTGGATGGAAACGCATTTGACATTGAAATGTCAGCAGGTGTTGCGGGGTCATTTTCTTGAACCTCGCTTATTTGAAGTGTTCCCAAGACCGGTGCCGTGGTCGCCAAGGTGATGGTCGGTTCTAAATTGGAAGAGTTGGACAGCTGCAGCTGCAAAGCTGAATGGCCACTTAAGCCACTTAAGCCATTTAAGCCATTTAAGCCATTTAAGCCATTTAAGCCATTTAAGCCATTTAACTCAGTCAGAGGCGGTTCACCCACCTTATTTGCACTGAGCTTTTCAGGCATATTGCTTGAAATTTGAGCCGCCAAATCGCCAAACAATGCCTTGACAGCACTCTCACCCAAACCCTGTGACCTTGCAAACTCAGCCAGGCTGCCCGCATCGGGCAGAGGTGATGCAGAGGTGATGAGGGAAATTTGGTTGCCTAAATTCAAAGTTTGCAGGCTTGGTGTGGCCATTTCAAGCCCAGTCTCCCCCACGGGGGTGGCAAAGCCTTGCCGTTCTGCGTTGGTCATCAAGTCACGCATGACCCCAGCAAATTCTTGCCCCGTCATAGGGCTAGACATATTGATATCTACCCCATTCGCAGGCTGGCTAGCCCCTAAAGATAAGGCATTGGGGGAAGTTGAGTTAGCAAAAATCAGGTTGGCATCCATGTTCATTCCATGCTGGTTAAATCAAAATCAAGATCAAGTCATAGGACTTCTGCAGGGTAATTAGCAAAAATCGTGACAACTTGGGCTTGCCGCTGTCGGGAATGAGTCGCTTGGGTATGGCATGGACTTTGCTGAGTACGTGGCTATGAGTACCACCACACTGTCAACAGTTCGACAGAACTTGTCCAAATTCGACTACACCGGCCTGGGTCTACCCGCGATGGTGCTTCTGATCATGGCCATGTTGGTCGTGCCCCTGCCTGCACTGCTTTTGGACATCTTGTTCACATTCAACATTGCATGCAGTTTGCTGATCATCATGATTGCAATTGGCACGCGCAAACCACTTGAATTTTCTTCTTTTCCGTCAGTCTTGTTGTTTGCCACCATGCTGCGTTTGGGTTTGAACGTGGCCTCCACCCGAGTCATTTTGGTCAGCGGCCATGAAGGGCATGATGCGGCTGGCAAAGTTGTAGCTGCTTTTGGTGAGTTTGTTATTGGGGGCAATTACGTAGTTGGCTTCATTATTTTTGCCATTCTCATGATCATCAACTTTATTGTGGTGACAAAGGGTGCGGGTCGAGTATCGGAAGTAAACGCTCGCTTTACTTTGGATGCCATGCCTGGCAAGCAAATGTCAATTGACGCCGATTTAAATGCAGGTGTGATTGATCAAGAAACTGCGAAAAAGCGCCGCGAAGAACTTTCTCAAGAATCTGACTTTTTCGGATCTATGGATGGTGCATCTAAATTTGTAAGTGGTGATGCTGTGGCTGGCCTCTTGATTTTGGTCATCAATCTCATTGGAGGCTTGGCCATTGGTATAGGACAGCACGGCTTGTCGCTCAGTGAGGCAGGCCGCATTTACACCCTTTTGACCATTGGTGATGGCCTGGTCGCTCAAATTCCTTCCTTGTTCTTGTCGCTTGCCACGGCCATCATTGTGACGCGGGTGACAACCTCCGAGTCTATGACCGAACAGGCTACTTCTCAGCTTTCTAACCCAACGGCCTTGTACATGTCAGCCGCCATCTTGGCCATTCTGGGACTTGTGCCCGGCATGCCACATTTGGTGTTTATCACCTTGGCTTTGTGCTCCGCCGGATTGGCATGGCGCATTACGCAAAAACAAGCAGAAACAGTTTCCACACCCGCCGAGCAAGCTGCATTGGCTGCAGCTGAAGAACCCAAAGAATTGAATTGGGACGATGTAGACCAGGTGGATTTGATTGGCTTGGAAATTGGCTATGGCTTGATCCCATTGGTTAACCCCGAAACAGGCGGTCAACTCATGAACCGGGTCAAGGGCGTGCGCAAAAAACTTTCTGCAGAATTGGGCTTTTTAGTTCAACCCGTTCGCATTCGAGATGCCCTCAACATTGATCCAGATGCTTATCACATTGTCTTGAAGGGCGTGGTTCGCGGTAAAGGTCAAATTAAGGTGGGGCGTGAAATGGCCATTAACCCCGGCCAGGTCTACGGATCCCTAGAGGGAGATGCCACGAAGGAGCCCGCTTTTGGCTTGGATGCTGTTTGGATTGATCCCTCACAACGGGATTACGCCAGAACTTTGGGCTACACGGTCGTTGACCCCAGCACCGCCATCGCCACGCATTTGAACAAAGTGCTCAGAGACAACTCAGCAGATTTGCTCAGCCACGATGAAGTACAGCAGCTTCTGGACAAATTGGCTGCAAAGTCGCCTAAGTTGGTTGAAGATTTGGTGCCTGGTAAGTTGTCATTGGGTGTTGTGACTCGCACCTTGCAAAATTTATTGAACGAATCGGTTTCTATTCGCGACATGCGCAGCATTGCCGAAACCCTGTCTGAAGTGGCCACACGGACGCAAGATCCTGATCAGTTGACGTCTCTGGTACGCCCCAAATTGGGCCGAATGATCGTCCAAAGTTTGGTTGATGAGAGCAACAGCCTGTCGGTAATGACACTAGATCCCAACCTGGAACAACTCTTGCATAACATTTTGCAACAGTCGGCTCCTGGACAGAATATGGCCATTGAGCCAGGTTTGGCAGAGCGATTGTTTGGTGCGTTGCGCGAAGGCGCGCGTGCTGTAGAAGAAATGGGTCATCCAGCGGTTTTGGTGGTCTCTCCTGCGATTCGTCCTTGGCTGTCAAAAGCCGTTCGTTACCGCGTGAATGAGCTCACTTTGCTTTCATACAGCGAAATTCCGGATGACCAAAGTGTGAAAGTGATTCACACCGTGCATGCCGAAACCCGTTGAACATTTAATTGAGCGAGACCATGGAACTTAAAAGAATTCTTGCCCGCGATACACGCAGTGCCACTGAGCAGGCGATGGCCTTGTATGGTCCTGATGTCCTTATCATTTCCAACAATCGTGTATCGGGTCAAACAGAATTGGTGGTGGCATTGGATGTGCTTGCTGAATCTGCCACTGAGGCCTTGCAAGATGACTTGCCCAGCACACCAGTGGTATCTCCCGCCCCTGAAAAAATAGGTGAAGTGTCAAAAGCGTCTCCCGAAGTTGAAAACGCATTTGGCGATCATTTGCATGTGTTGTTGAAGCGCGGTTCAGCGGAATCGCCTGCTGCTGTCGTTGCGCAAGTTGAAGCATTGCCTCAAAAAGAAGCAGTTCAAGCTCAGGTGGTTCAAGCTGAAGTGGTTCAAGCTGAAGTGGTTCAACCCAAGGAGAACCAAGCGGAAAAAGCCGTCAAAAAGCTCAGTCCTGCGAAACAAAAAAAATCAGTTCGCAAACCA